>Ga0169931_10006033_pt1 | contig 18350 bp, 13 predicted proteins | sample Kivu_15m_20L_FD_129675 | JGI IMG/M metagenome (GOLD analysis project Ga0169931, IMG submission 129675) | Freshwater microbial communities from Lake Kivu, Western Province, Rwanda to study Microbial Dark Matter (Phase II) - Kivu_15m_20L... | ecosystem: Environmental > Aquatic > Freshwater > Lake... | reverse complement strand
TTCACCCCGTAAGCCGCCGTGTCCGGCGACATGTCATCGGCGATGATCCAGACGAAGTTTGGACGATCCGCGGCGTGCAGTGCTGCGAGCGGCGCGAGCAGAAGGACGGCAAAGAAATGAAGGATGAGTTTCACGGCTTGGATTTTTGGATCGGAGTCTCCGTTGCTTTTCGTTGGGCAAACAACCAGTCCCAGGTGGCCGGGTCGTCGTAGGCCTTGGTCCAGCTATTGTGGCCGAGATCGGGGAACTCGGAGTATTTGGCGGTTCCGCCAGCTTTGGTGATCGCTTCGCAAAGTTCTCGCTCCCAACGTGCAGGCACGACGGGGTCCGCGCCGCCGTGGAAGGCCCAGACGGGCACGCGAGTCATCGCAGCGGCGTGTTTCGGATTCCATGCTCCGGCGGTGGGCACGGCGGCGGCAAAAAGCTCTGGATAGGTGGCGATGGCTCCCCAGGTGCCCGCTCCACCCATGGATTGACCGGTCACATAGATGCGCGCGGGATCGATGGCTTCGAGTGGCAACAGCGAGCGCAGGGCCTCGATCACGATGGGCAATTTCTCCGAGTCGGTGCGGCGCTCGATGACATCGGTGTTCATCCAAAACGCCTCTTTCTTGTCGCTACCGGGTGCCATGACGAAGCAGGGAAAGCGTTCCCGCATCCGCGCCGCGGCGAGCAGTTCCGCCGCGTAACTGCTGCCGCCCGCCCCATGCAGGCAGAGCACCAAAGGATAGCGTTTCCCGGTCTCGACCTTTGCGGGCCGCAGCCAACCGTAGGACAGCTCGGCGTTTTCTTTGCTACTGAAGCTGCGGACTTCATAACTCATCGGCACGCCCGCGGGTCGAACGCCGCGCTGACGAAAACCCCCAGCCTCCTCCGCATTGACGCCGCCATCGCCGTTGGTATCCATGCGTTCGAGCTTGTGCCATTGGCCCTTCGTCGCCTCATCCCGGGTGACCTTGCCATCCTTGTTCTTGTCCAACTCCGTGACCATGCCAGCACGATCCTTCTCCGGCGGATCAGCGGCGCGAAGTGCGGCTGGCAGAGTCAGCGCAAGTGCGGCGAGGAGATGAAGGTGGCGTTTCATGGGCCGGTAACGTTGGCCGGAGATTCATTCTTCGCGCGCTTCGGTTTCTTCGTGCTGAGGCCGCACAGAAGCCCGTTCCCAATCCAGGTTTCCCACCGATTCAGGGCAACCACAGATTACTTTTTCAGGCAATCGGTGGTCGCTCTGAATCGGTGGGAGAACATTCAGGGCTCATCGGGCTTCCATGTCAGGTCGTCAGTCTCGAAGGCGGTTAAGGATGACTGAATCTACCTCCGCAACGCGATTTTACACCGCAAGAGATTAGAGAGACGCAAGAGACTCACGATTGGACCTCAAAATCAAACCTCTTGCGTCTCTCCAGTCTCTCGCGGTGTTTCGAAACGTTGGGGATAGCCTTTGGACGAATCAGAACGCCCACAGTTTGTATGTGCTCGTGCGACCAAGCGAAGGCCCGGCTAGCAGTTGATGGTCCTAGAATGACACGGAGTCGAGGTCACGACTGCTTGGCGGGTGAAGCGTTTAAAGAGACACCCGAGAGCGGCTCATCGAGCACGCTTTGCCAGGCGAGGGTTTGCAGGAGGCGATTCAGCTCTTTCGAGGCCGGGGAGCTGTCTTCAAAACACGTCAGTGCCACGGGCGAGCGGCGATAGAGGCAGGCGAACTGGCAATAGGCGGCGAGTTGATGGAGCGGGGCATTGCCGTGGCCGATTGGGTCGCGGAAGAGTTCGGACTGCTTACTGATACCGGGGACCTTTCCGGCGATGACTTGCTCTCGCAGCCGCAGAACCGCTTCACCGACGGGCACGAGATACGCGACGCTCTTGCCGCGCTTCGCATTGATGGCGCGGAGTTGGGTGCGGATGATCTCGCGATAGGGATCATAGACGGAACGGAGGTCGGCGACGGTCTTCGCATCGCGGGCTTCATTGCGGGCGACCTTCATCGGTGCCGCAAGGCCATCCCACGGATACCAGGAAACCTGCACGAGTGCCCGCAACGATGGATTTTTCTCCAAACCGAGGCTGATGAACCTTTCGATGGCCTCATCCGGAACGACCCAGTTTGGCGACATGGTGAGCACATCGACTCCACCGGCCCGCAGCGTGCTTTTGGCGATGTTTTTCTCCTCCGGGAGGTCCCAGTGCTGGGTGACGCGCGAACTGCCGATCATTTGTTTCGCCACGGTTTGATGCCCGTCTAGTTGCGCGGCCTTGGCCACCTGCTCGATGAAGGGAATGAGCGGAATGTGAAAGCTGTGGCCGGTGAAGAGCACTCGCTGGCCCGTAAGCACGGCGGGCGCTTCGGCGGCGGGGGCGGAGACCGTCAGACCCTGGAACAGGGAGACGAGGAGACAAATGGCGAGGCACCGGGCGAAGATGAACACAGGTCTCGGCTTCACATTGTCCTCCCTTCTCATGGTCTGATTGTCTGATCGTCTCGTGATCGGATGGTCCGCGTTCATGGCTTGGTGGTTTTCACTTTGTTACTGCCGCCCGCACCGTCAACTAACGCGGAAATTTTGGGAAAATGCTGCTAGAACCTCGACGCCTGCGATGCTGTTCAGCGGCGCGGCAGCGAGTGACCTCTGAGCCAACAAGAGACAGCAGAGGTAGCGAAGAGGTTTCATGGTCAAAGGATGAACGGCAACTCTCGGAGTGTGCCACAGAAACTTTCAGCCGTGATTCAGAGATAGCAGACAAGAGGGGGCAGGATTGGGCCAAAAAGCTCATTGCCATCAACTTGACGAAAAACCCTCGATGGCAATAGTTAGCAACTATGAACGTCGCACTCACCGCGCATTGGGAGGGTTTTATCCGTCAACTCATCGACTCTGGCCGCTACAACAATGCCAGCGAAGTCGTTCGCACGGCTCTGCGGAAGCTTCAGGAAACGGAGGGTGAGAGCTTTCCTGCTGGTAGTCTGAAGCACCTCTACACAAAGGAAGAAAACGCCGCTGAAGCCAATCTTGCCAAACGCGTTCGTATGCCCAGGCCTGACGAGGTATGAAGCCTTGGGACATCTATACCTACGATTTTGGCGATGCGGGACCTCATCCGGCAGTGATCGTCTCACATCCTGACCGCGTAGCTAAATCCGACTGGGTAAATGTTCTGCTTTGCACGACTCAACGTGCCAATCGACCACCCAAACCCACCGAGGTCCGCCTAAACGGTGCTGATGGCCTTGACTGGGAAACGCTCTGCCGCTGTGATGCTTTGTGGTTTGTTGAGAAATCCAAGCTGACAAAAAAACGGGGCGCTGTCGCAACGATCCGCCGACGTCAGATCGTGGACAAGATCAATGCGAGCATGGGGTGGAAGTTGGTGTAGCTGAATCAGTATATCCACCAATCCGCATTAGTTCAAAATAGCTCTCGAAGCAGGCTGCATGGGATCGACATCCTCGACGGTGTATTTTTTGACATTGTTCGAAGTGCTGTCGTCGAAGTCAGTGACCACCAGTTGGCAGACCGGACTGCCTTGCATGAAGAAACTCGGCCTGAGCCACCGCCCGACCTTCCGCAAGAACTACCTGCAACCCGCCTTGGAAGCCGGTCTGATCGAGCGCACGCTGCCCGACAAACCCAACAGCAGCCTGCAACAATACCGGCTCCGCCAAAGGCACTAGCCAGTGATCCCCCGCTCAAGTCGACACGCCGAACCGGCCGCGGTTGACCTGGAAATCCACGTTGCCGGAGGCTTGGGCCTTGGGGAGGAGCTGACCGGTCCAGGCGCGGCCTAGCGTGGCGAGAACCTTGGAGGCGCGTTCGTGGACGGGAAGATCGGCGAGGCACTGATCGCTGGTGCTTCGGGCGGTGTCGGAGGTGATTTGAACCGTGGGGATGAACGGGTGGCCCTGGACGGGCACCGCGCCTTCATGGACGAGGAACAGGTTGGCACCGGAGGAACCCATGCCGGTGAGCGATTCGACGAGGTGATCGCCGCTCATCGCCATGATGTGCAGCCCGTGCTGCCGCACGATCTCGCCATAGGACAGCGTGGTGTGTGGCGCGGCGGCAAACAGCGCCGAGGTGAAATCCGCGCCGTGAAGCAGCGGCGAGGTCTCCGGGAGGATGACGGAGCAGCCAGCGGCGACGATGGAGGCGGCCACTGCGGCCAGTGCGGTGGCGGTTTCGGGTGAAACGTCTCCCTGCGCCGTCAGGCCGAGGCAAAGTGTGGAGCCGCGTGGTTCGCCGCTCGCTGGAGAGGACGCGAACCAGTCCATCACCTTCTCCGTGACGCGCTCGATGCCGCCGTCGAGCTGGATGCTGGCGAATCCCATGGCGGTGTGATCGATGTCGTGACTGCCGAGGAAGTTCCGGATGGCGTCGTTGTGCGTTTTTTCGCAGCCGTGTTCGAGCAGCAGCACGCGGTCGGAGAGCGGATGCACGGCATAGCCGGCGATCGTCTGCTCGAGAATGTCGATGGCCTCGCCAGAAGCGCCGCAGCCTTCCGTGTGCGGCAGCGCCACGTAGCGGGATGACGCAGCCGGGCGGCTCGCATCGAGCTTGTCGGCAATCAGGCGCGCGATTTGTCCGGCGCAGAGGCTGGTGGGGATGATCAAGCGGATGCGATTCGTCGCCGCGGCGGGCTGGCGCAGCGCATTCGGTAGCGATGGCGCGTCGAGAATCACTTGGCACGCCAGCGGCACGCCGTCGGGCTTCGCGTGCACCTGCTTCGGCGTGGTCGCCGTCTGCCGCCATTCGCGCCAGAGCTGCGCCTGCGAGTGACCGGCGCGCTCGCCCACGCTGCGGCGGCCGGAGGCGATCGCGATGGCGTAGTCAAAGGCCTCCTCGCCGAGCGTCTCCATCGGCTCGCCATCGAGGTAGCGGCCCGCATTCAGATCCATGTCACGGCTGAGCAGGTGAAACCGGCCCGTGTTGGTCATGATCTTGATCGTCGGCACAAAGGGATGGTTCGTGATGGACCCGTTGCCGGTGCTGAAGACGATCAGATTGCAGCCCGCGGCGACCTGACCGGCGATGCTTTCGAGATCATTGCCGGGGCTGTTCATGAAGTAGAAGCCCGGCTCGCGCATCGGCTCGCCGTAGTCGATGACCCAGTCGAGCCGCATCTGCGGGTCCTTTTTGCGCGCCGCGCCGATGGACTTGATGGCGATGTTGTAGAGGCCGCGGTAGATGTTGCCGCCGCTGGGGTTGGACTGGCCGCTCGCTCCGTGCCAGTTGAGCTTTTCCTCGAAGGTGGCGAGCGTTTGGAGGAATTTTCGCGCCGTGGCGAGGTCGCGCACCTTCGCGAGCACCCAGGGCTCCGCGCCCATCAGTTCGTCCGTCTCCGCGAGATTCGTCGCGCCGCCGTGGCGCACTGTTTCGCGGCCGATGATGCCCACCAATGGATTCGCGGACACGCCGCTGAAGGCATCCGAACCACCACACTGCATGCCGATTTTCAGATGGCGAACCGGTTGGGTCGTGCGCGGTGTTTGATTCGCGATGGCGAGCAGTTCTTTCACGGCCGCGTGGCCCAGCGCGAGGTTTTTTTCGTGATCACCACCGAGGCGCAGGAACTGGTGCGGCACGGCATCGAGGGGAGAATCGTGGGCGCGCATCCAGGCGATGAGCGCGTCGTTGTTCACCGGCTCTGACCCGAAATCGAGCGCCAGCACGGCACCCACATTCGGATTCGTGATGAAGCCTGCGAGCGTTCTCAGCGTGAGGTCGAGGTTGTTCGGCACGCCATGCTCGCCGCCCTCGGTGTGCGCGATGGCGACCACGCCATCGACATTCGGAAACGGCTCGCGTGCGTTGGCAAAACCCGCCGCCACAAGCCGCGCCAGACTTCCCGTCAGCGAACTCGTGCCGAGCACGACGACATAGTTGCGCGTGCCGGCTCCGCGCCCCCCCGTGCGGGTGTAGCCTTCGAAGGTGCGCGGCATTGGATGAAGCGGCATCTGCTCGGCCACCTGAAAGGATGCCTCATCGAGTTGATAGGGCTGAAAGTAGTCCGCAAAGTTCGGCTCCTCAGGCACCGCGAAGCCCACGTGTCGCGAGCGAAGCGCGGTGAGCATCGTCGCGTTGCAGACATAGTCGCCCGCACGCAGCGGAAGCACCGCGCGGCCAAACGGCAGGCCCCACGAGGTGAGTTCCGCACCAGCAACAATCGGCTTGATGGCAAAGCGATGCCCTTCGAGCACCGTATGAGTCAGCGTGAACGAAATGCCCTCATGCGTGATGACCGTGCCGGGATCCAGACGCCGAATAGCGATCGCGCAGTTGTCGTTCAGTGCAGGAAGACGCCCGACGGCATCAAGTCGGAGTGCGGACGGGGCATTGAGTGAATCTGGCGTCATGAAAGAGGTCTGTGGGTGCGATCAAGTAGGTGTGTTTGGCTTCCTTGACCAGTCCAACGGTGCCACCGGCCCGAGCCAGAACGCATAAGCCGCCGCGCCCATCAGCACCACCGCCGAGCACAAGGCGAAGGCCCAGAAAAAGTGGCCGGTTCTTTCCACCGCGAATCCGGTGAAGGCAGGTGCGGCCACGCCGGCAAAATTGGCGAGGCAGTTTTGCAGTCCGGTCCATTTTCCCGCCGCTGTCGGCCCGGCGATGGTTTGCGCGATGGCCCAATGGCTGGAGGCAAACACACCATACGAGATGCAGGCAAACATCAGGCAGCCCACGGACGCCGCCGACCCTTTCACCAGAGTGACGGTCACAATCGACGTCGCCAGACCGAGCCCGGTGATCACGCAGAACTTTCGCACGCGGGTCGCCGTGGCACCGCGCGCGATGGCGCGATCCGCCAGCGCCCCGGTGATGATGGTGGCGATGCCTGTGACGAGGAAGGCCAACGCACCGACATAGGCCATTTCTGACATCGAGAAGCCGCGTTCCTTCACCAGATACGAAGGCAGCCAGGTGATGAGGAAATACCAAAGATAGTTCCCGCTGAAATGACCGATGAACGTGGCCCACGCGGGTCGCTGCGCGGCGATCGTCGCAAATCCGGGGCCTTCCACTTGAGCCGTCTCATTCCCGGAATGACCGGCTGGCATCCATTTGAACCACGCCAGCAGCCAGAGCATGCCGCCAAGCCCCAGGATGATGAAGACATTGCGCCAGCCATAGCGCTCCATGAGGATGCCACCCGCCAGGACACCCAAGGCAGGCCCAAACTTCGTTCCAGCATCGATCAGCGAGTTGGCGAGCCCTCGCTGATGTTCCGCGAAATTGGCCGCGATGATTTTCGAGTAGCATGGATAGGCCACGGACTCCCCCGCGCCCAGCAGCAACCGCATCACCACCAACGCCGCGAAGCCATGCACGATCCCCGTTGCCGCCGTGGCCGCCGACCAGATGAAAAAACCGATGGCCATCACCCAGCGCACGCCATAGCGATCCACCAGCCAACCCGAGGCGATTTGCAGCAAGGCATAGGTCCAGAAGAACGCGGACAACAACACGCCCATCTTCGCTGGCGTGATGTCGAGGTCCGCTTCCTTTCCCAGCAGTGGAGCCGCCGTGGAGAGGCTGGTGCGGTCGATGTAATTGATCGCCACCGAAACGACCATCAGAATCAAAATGGCCCACAACCCGGCAGAAATCGGCGAGTGAACAGCCTTGGGCGGGGAGAGAGTATTCATGGAGTGATGGTGTGGAGAAGTCGATGCGTCACGGGATGAACTTTCTATGAATGGCTTTCACCCCTCAACTGCCGCCCGCATCGTCAACTAATGCGGAAACCTTGGGAGAATCGTGCCAGAACCGGGCTGACGCAAAAAACAGCGAAACATGGCAAAGAGAGCCGTCCGCATCGTCAGCACTCTTTGACGCTATCGAAGGATACAGGCAGGCTTCACGGCGCTGTGACCCACTCGAGGTTGAATCGCGCACAGTCCATGGAGTCCGCGCGCTCGAAAAGGCAGAGCACGGTGCCATCAGGGAGCACCGCGAGGTCGGAGTAGGCGGCTTTGCCGGCTTCGAGGGTTTTGTTGATGGGCCAGGTCTTGCCGTCGTCTCGGCTGAGCTTGATGGAGAGGTTCTCGCGTTTGCCTTTGCCTGCGGGGACCGAATTTCCTTCTTTGTCGAGCGCTTGCGTGTGCGGGTTGGAGAACAACAGCACACCCGAGGGATGCGCAACGATGCTGGCCATGCAGATCGGCTCCCAAAGTTGATCGTGAAACACAGGCTGGCTCCAGCCAGTGGCGCCATCGGCGCTCGTGGTGATGAGCTTGCGGCTCGGGTTCGAGACGCTGCGGGCGACGAGCATCACACGGCCGTCGGACAGTTCGGTGATCATCGTCTCATTCGGATTGCCGAGGTCACCTTCGTTCGGAAGGCAGAGATCGCCCGCTTTCCACGTCTTGCCGTGGTCGTCGCTGTGGATCGTGGCGGCGGCGGAGGGCTTGTGATCGCCGGCACCGCCATACGCGATCCAAATGGGCACGACGAGCCGTCCGCTTTTCAACTGAATGCCATGACCCGGCCCGGTGGCGATGACTTTCCAGTCATACTTCGCTCTGAAGGGTTCAAAGCTCGCCGTGATCTCCACGGGTGTGCTCCAGGTCACGCCATCGTCCGTGCTGCGCATGGAGAAGCAGCGCGCGTAGTTCACGCAGTAGAGAAACTCGATGGCTCCCGTGTCGCGATCCACGATAGCGACGGGATTGTTCACCGTCTGCTCATGCTCGCCGCCTTCCGGTTTGTGAGGGTTGCCTTCCATGCGTGCTCCTTGATGCGCGATGTGCTGCGAGGGCAGCCAGGTCTTCCCGCCATCCGTCGAGCGCCGCAAATGCACCTCAATCTCGCCCCAGTCCTTGCTGTCGTTCTTCCGCGCCTCGCAATAGGCCAAAACCGTGCCCTTCGTCGTGACAACGATGCCCGGAATGCGATAGCGAGCGATGCCGTTGAAGCCCGGCGGAAAGACCTCCGACCTTTCGAGCAAGGGCTCGGCAGCGTTCAGCGCGGAAAGCGGTGAGAGCAGCAGGGCGGCAATGAGGGTGATGGTAGATTTCATCTTGTTGTGATCCGGGGAACGAAACGTTCGGTGTTCTCGTGAGATTGCGGCGCGCCGGTCAATTTCTGCGCAGTCCCACGCGGTCTGCTTGCTGCGTATCGCCATCGGCATTCGTCGCCTCAAAGTCGAGCTTCAGTTCCTTTTCGGCGCGTTTGAGCGGCAAAGAAAACTCGAAGGGAAAACTCTCGTCCGTGAGCGATTCGATGCGGTCGGGGAGTTCGACTTTCAGTTTCGCGGATTTCACGGTGCCGCGGTCGGCGGTGAGGTAGGCGTAGAGCCACGTGAGGTCGGAGCCGAAGGAAAGCAGCATGGCTTCGACATCGCCGAAGGGAGTCTTCAAGCGCTGATGCGTGATGGCGTTCGCTGCTGCTGCGGACGGCTGGAGTTTGGATTGAAAGGCGATCTTCGGCTTTAGGCCGGGAATGACGAGCGATGTGATGCCCTTTGCGGTGAGGGTCACCCGCGCTTTACCGCCTTCGATGTTCAACGATGCGGAAAGACGGCGGTTGTTCTGCCACACCGTCGCTTGCAGCACCGGGACGGGGCTTTCGAAACGGGTGGCATCGATCGTGATGCGTACATCCTTCAACTCACGGTCGCTTTCGTTCATGAGGGCGATGCAGAGCGTGTTCTCGCCGCGGGCGGCGATGTGATTGACTTGCACGTTGTCGGTCTGCACGAGGCCCTTCGGCATCCAGGGCGTCACGTTGGTTTGGTCGTGAAACTTGCCTGCGGCGACATGGACGCCGCTCTGCATGAAGGCGTAGCACTCGGCGTATTCGGTGGGGAAGTCGATGGCTGCCCTGGACCGGTCACGGGCCTCGGCCATGAGGTAGTCGAGCACCAGGTTCGCCATCGGCAGCACGTGATTGTAGTGGAAGGACGTGGTCGGCTTCAGTTCGTCGTGAGGATGGAGCGGGAAGTCCGGTTTCGCCTGCGCGGTGGAGTAGATCGTATTGAAGTGATAGCCTGGGAAGCTTGCGAAGCGGCCAATCATCGCGCTGCGGGCGATGTCGCGCAGAAAGCTGTCGCCCGTGTCGTGCGCAATCCGCAGGAAAATCGGCGCGTGTGTGGCCAGATACAGCGCGATGCGCTGCACGGTGCCATTGCCCTCGCAGGTGAGGCCGTGCTCGGAGACGACCCAGGCGGGCACGGTCTCCTTTGCGACAGGCACAAGGCCGGGTTTGTCGAGCGAGCCGCGTCTCGGCGCGAAGCCGCTCTCATTCACCGTGATGTTCCCCTCCGGCACCGAGGGATAGAAGAAAATGAGCTGCGCATACAACCGCGCGCCACGATGCGCGGCTGCGAGGTGGCGCGCCTCGTTCGTGTCGAGATACAACTCGTAGAAGTCCTTCCACGGCGGCAGCATGTATTCGAAAAAGGTGCCGTCAGCGGCCTCGCGGAAGTCCGTGGGCATTTTCGTGAGTTCCGGCTCGGCTTTGGCGATGGCCGCATCGAGCCACTTGCGTTCGCCAGTGGCACGGTAGCGCCAGAGGTCATTCTGCCACGCCCCGGCGGGACTCACCCAATCCATGTTCAGGGTGCGATTCACGCCATGGAGACGTTCCACGCTCTCACGGAAGTAAGGCGTGGCTCCGTCGGAGATGCGATGCAGCGCGGCGAGTTCAGACAGCGGCATCGCGGGACCGGCCATCCGCATCGAAGGACGCTGGCTGCTCTTCATGCCCTCGTCATTGAGGGCAAAGAGGAACTTCTCGCGTGACAGCAGGTATTCCATGATGGGCACGCCCTGCTCGCGAAAGAGGCGTTCATTGTCCGTGACATAGGCGAGCCCGAGCGGGTGCAGTGCGCTTACATTCTTCACCGAGCCCTGCGAGTCGGGATAAAAGAAGGCCTTGTTTTCCGGGTCGAAGTTGCCCCATGTGCCGAGCAACAGATCGAGCATGTTTTCCAGCGCCGTGTTGAGCGATGTGAGCGTGTTCTCGCGGCGGTCGCGGAAGCCGCAGACCTCGCGAGCTACGCGCTCGAAGGTCTCGCTGAGAGGTTTTTGCTGCGTGACGAGCACCAGCTCGAAGGTGTGCTTTCCGCCCGCCTTAAAGCTCGAATCTTTCATGCCGAGAAACGGCGCGAAGACCATCGGCTGCGCATCGCCATTCGCATTGCGCAGCGTGACGCCGAAACGCCGCGTCTGCGCAGTCGGCATGGCAAAAGGAAACTGTCGCGGATCCGCGAGCAACCCGAGTGTGCCGCCCTTCGTCTGCACGAGGCAGCCCGGGATCGAGCAGATGTCATCTGGGATAAGAAAGCTCTCCGTGGGCAATCGCCGGCCGTTCCACACCATCGGCTGAAACAGCTCCACCACCTCAGCCATGCGAGCCGCCGGCGCACCAGCATAGGCGACCGACCACTGGCCCGCTTTCTTCGCCGTGAAGGTGTAGCGCAACCTTCCCTGAGAAAGCTCGGCATCGAGTTCGATGGCGTCATGCGTGAACCTCCAATGCGTCACGTCCCCGCGCCGCTCGATGCTCGGTTGCGTCAGCGTGATGATATCGCCCGCTTTGAAAATGTCGCGCTCCATCGTGCCATCGGCTTGTTTCCATCCGACGAGATTGTAGATGGGCTGCGTCCATTTCACCGGCGCGATGGTCAGCGGTTCTGACGAGTGAATGGCGACAAACTCGGGGCGGAAAGACGGAACTGGTTCTGCAGCGCTGACATGCAGGCTGACCAGCGGCGCGAGCAGGAGGGAGAGGAAGGTCGGTTTCAGCATAGGCAAGGGGAGTCGCTGAGAGGCCCGAACCTTAACGCACGGCACGGCTCAATCGTACTTCCGACTGTTCAGGCGCATCTTGTTGAGCCTCCCGCGCAGCGTTTCCATGTCAGGATCAACGAATGGGCTGTGCAGGTGTTCGCGGGGTTTGTGTGGGCGCTAAATCAGAAAGGCGGGCTCTCGCGTCGGCGTTTCCAGCGTGCTTCTTCATGATCAGGTCCCTCCAGCTTCTTTTGGTGCTCACGCCAGTGTTAGTCACGGCGGCGGAGAATGATCTGGAGTCGAAAGTGACCGCGCTACTCAAAGAGCGTTGCCTCGAATGCCACGGCGGTGAAAAGACAAAAGGCGGCTTTGATCTCGCGACACGTGAAGGGTTGCTGAAAGGCGGCGCGGACGGTGTTGCGGTGGTGGCAGGGCAGGGGGAGAAGAGTCGCTTGCTGCAGATGCTGCGTCACGAAGTGGAACCTGCGATGCCGGAGAAGGGTGAGAATCTTAGTGAATCGGAGATCGCGCTGGTGGCGGAGTGGATTCAGCGCGGGGCACCGTTTTCCAAGCCGCTCATCGCGGGTAAAACGCCACCAAAGGATCGCGGCGTGGTCACAGAGGCGGATCGGCAGCACTGGGCCTTTCAACCGATGAAGCAGGTGAGCGGCAAAAGCGTGGATGAGTTTGTGCTGGCAGCGCAAAAGGCACGCGGACTCACGCATGCACCAGCGGCGGAGGCTCGTGTGCTGGTGCGCAGAGCGTTTTTTGGCCTCGTGGGCCTGCCGCCGAGTCCGGAGGAGATGACGCGGTGGATTGAGCGGATCGAAAAGGAGCGCACAGCGGGCTTGGCGGAGCTGGTGGAGCATCTGCTCGCGCGTCCGCAGCATGGCGAGCGCTGGGCGCGGCATTGGCTGGATGTGGCACGCTACGCGGACAGCAATGGCATGGAGGGAGATCACGACCGGCCGCATGCGCATCAGTTTCGTGACTTTGTCATTCGGGCGCTGAATGATGACATGCCTTACGACCAGTTCGTGCGCTGGCAGCTCGCAGGAGATGAGATCGCGCCGGATGAGCCAGCGGCCATCGCGGCCACAGGCTTCATCGTGGCGGGCATCAGCGAGAATCTCGAGGTGCCGATGGAGGAGGAAAAGCTGCGCCTGCGTGCCAATGAGCTGGATGACATGGTTTCGACCACTGGGCAGGCTCTTCTCGGCCTCACGCTGGCCTGCGCCCGCTGTCACGATCACAAATACGATCCGCTGCCGACGCGTGACTACTACCGGCTCACGCGCGTCTTTAACGGCGGTGATCGTGCGGATGCACCGCTGGCGACTCGTGCGGAAATTGCACAATACGACGCTGCGATGTCGAAATGGCAGCCGCAGCGCGATGACGCGGTCAAAGCACGTGATGCGTGGCTGAACGAGGCACGTGCGCCGCTGCTGGAGACCGTTTTGGGGCCCAAAGTCGCCCGATTGCCGATTTCCGACGAAGAGAAACAATCGTTGCTGAAACAGCCCTTGAGCGAAAACGCGAAGAAACTGGCCGCTCGCTTCAGAAAAGAGCTGCGGACGAGCGACAAGGCTTATGTGGAGCTTTTGAAGCCGAAACAGCGTCGTCGCTGGAAGGAGTTGGATGATCGTGTGAGTGAGCTTGAGGGCCAAAAACCGCGTGAACTGCCTCAAGGCTTCGTTTTCGCCGATTTCGGGCCGGAACCGCGTGAGACGTGGTTTTTCGAACGTGGCGATTTTTTGGCGCGGAAGGAAAAAATGGACCTCGGCTTCCTTTCCGTGCTCCAGCGCGGCAAATCGGCCGAAGACTACTGGCAGAGCGCACGCACGAACGCCCAACGCGAGGGAAGCACGCAACAACGACGTGCTTTGGCCGACTGGATGACCGACCTCGATCACGGCGCGGGCGTGCTGCTGGCACGCGTGATGGTGAATCGCGTGTGGCAGCATCATTTCGGCGAAGGACTGGTGCGCACGGTGAGTGACTTTGGCACGCGCGGCGAGCCACCGACACATCCGGAGCTGCTGGAGTGGCTGGTGGGTGAGTTTATCCGCAGTGGCTGGAGTGTGAAGCGCCTCCACCGCCTCATCATGACCAGCGCATGCTATCAACAAGCCACTGGCACACCACAGCCGGGCGACTTGGACAATCGCTGGCTCACACGCCGCCGACCGCTGCGCATCGAATCCGAAATCCTGCGTGACGCGATGCTTTCGGCCGCTGGCACGTTGAATCCCAAAATGCATGGCCCCAGCGTCAAAGCGCCCATCCCCATCGAGGCCATGCAGGCCCGCAACGTGAAGGACCCATACCCCAAAGATGCGCAAGACACGCCCGAGACACGTCGCCGCAGCGTGTATCTCTTCCACAAGCGCGTGGTGCAGAACCCGCTCATGCTCGCCTTCGATGCGCCGGATTCCCAGCAAAGCTGTGGTCGCCGCATGAATACGGTGGTCGCTCCGCAGGCACTCGCGCTGCTGAATGATCCCTTCGTGCGTCAGCGTGCCAAGGAGCTGGCTGCGCGTGTGCAAGAAACCGCTGGAGATGATGCGAAGGCTCAAGTGCGGCTCGCGTTTCATCTCTGCCTCCAGCGTGCGCCTTCAGCGGAGGAGGAAAAAGACGCGCTGGCCTTTTTAGCTGCTCCCAACAGCAGCGCGGACGCTTTGACGAGCTTTTGCCAGACGCTTTTTGGCCTGAATGAGTTCATCTACATCGACTGACACCATGCTCACCACACGACGCGAACTTCTCCAGCGGGCCGGCTGCGGCTTTGGCTCGCTGGCTTTGGCGGATCTGCTGCGCGCGGAGTCGCCGCTGAGCGCGAAGACACCGCCGCATCCGGCGAAGGCTCGGGCGATCATCTGGCTGTTCATGGAAGGTGCACCGAGTGCGGTGGACATCTTTGATCCGAAGTCGGAGCTGACCAAGAGGGACGGGCAGAAGTTCGACATCGATGTCTTCAACGGCAATCCGGGGCCGCTCATGAAATCGCCGTTCTCTTTCAAACGCTATGGCAAATCCGGCGCGTGGATGTGCGAGCACTACACGAACGTGGCGAAGCACATCGACGACTTTGCTTTCATCAAGAGCTGCTACAGCGAGTCGAACGATCACGTGCCCGCGCTGTATCAAATCAACACCGGGATTCCGCGTCCGGGATTCCCAAGTGCGGGCTCATGGATCACGTACGGTCTCGGCACGGAGAATCAAAGCCTGCCGGGCTATGTCGTGCTCGGCAACACGCAGGGCGTGAAGGGTGGCAATCTGAACTGGAGCTCCGGCTTCCTGCCGACGACCTTTCAGGGCACGTTGTTTCGTCCGAGTGGCGCGCCGGTGATCCATCTCACGAGGCCGCAAGGTGTGAGCCGCGAGGATCAACGCGCGCAGCTCGATCTCATGGCCAAGCTGAACCAGCGTCATCTCGATGCGCGGCCCGGCGAGGCGGAGCTGCTCGGGCGCATGCAGAGCTTTGAGCTGGCTTACCGCATGCAGGCCGAGGCGACAGACCTGGTGGACTTCAGCAGCGAATCAAAAGCCACGCTGGAGATGTATGGCGTGAACCAGGAGGAGACGCGCTCCTTTGGCACGAAGTGTCTGCTGGCGCGGCGGCTCATCGAGCGCGGTGTGCGTTTTGTGCAGGTCTTCAGCGATGGCGAATGGGATGCACACAGCAACCTCGCCGGCAATCACCGTGACCATTGCCGCGCCACCGACGGTCCCATCGATGCGCTGCTTACTGATCTGAAACGCACAGGACTCATCGATCACACGCTCGTCATCTGGGGCGGTGAGTTTGGCCGCATGCCCGTCTCGCAAGGAAACGGCGGCCGGGATCACAATCCGAATGGCTTCGGCATGTTCATGACCGGTGCGGGCATCAAAGGCGGCACCAGTCTTGGCGAACTGGATGAAATCGGCTTCAAAGCCGCCGTGGACCGCGTCTCCGTGCACGATCTGCACGCCACGATGCTGCACCTGCTGGGCATCGACCACGAAGAGCTGACGTATTTTCACAACTCACGCAGCTACCGCCTGACAGATGTGGCTGGGAAGGTGCTGCGGAAGATTTTGGCGTAGATGGGGTCAGCGAGCGAACACAGCATCAGGTTGTGTGAGGATGCGTCCCAAGGGACTCAGGATCACGGCTGGCGCTGCGTCGTGATCTGGATGGTCTTGCCATCGGACACGGCGGTGATGTCGCCGTGGGCCCAGGTGGCATACACTTTCGTGCCGACGGGCTCGAAGGCTTGCTTGGTCAGCTCGAACGGGTGGATCTCCGGGTTTTGATATGCCTTGAGGCTGGAGACGATGGTGAATTTCGGTTTGGTGGCCTCGGCCATCGAGGCGTTTGAATTCAAACCGTGGTGTGGAGAGACGAGCAGGTCGCATTTCAGCTTCTCGGGGTCCATGAACTTCGCCAGGCCCGCGATGCCGTGATTGTCGCCGGGAAACAAGAACACATTCGCCCCATGTCGCACGCGGAGGACGACGGAGTTGGCGTTGTAGTTGTAGGGTTCGCCATCCTTGGTGATGCGCTCGGATCGGAGGAGGCCCGGCGGCGGCCAGAGGATTTCTGCTTCGAGTTCGGGATCGAGTTGAAGCTTGTCGCCCGTTTTGACGAAGACGGAGCTGCCGCCACCATCGGTGTAGCGAGCGCGGATTTTGCGATAGCCCTCGATTTCGCCGCCGCTCATTTCCTTGTAACCGCCGTCCACCAACTGGCCGATCTTGTGGTTCTCGATGAAGAACGGCAGTCCGCCGTAGTGATCGGCGTGCGGATGGCTGATGACGATGCCATCGAGCGCCTTGACTCCCGCTCGCTCCAGGAATGGCGTGATCACGTCCCTCGCCGCGAGGAAGTCGTTGGCCTGACCTCGCCCCGTATCCACCAGCCAGGTCTTGCCACCGGGCGTTTTCAGCACGGCGCAGAGCCCGTGGTCTTTGACATCGAGAATCGTCACGGTGAACTCGCCTTGTGCGAACAGCCGGGTGCTCAGAGATAGCGCAAGCAGGAGGCAAAGCAGAGCGGAGGTGAGAAGGCGGGAGTTCATGCGGAGGTTCGTGAAGGCCATGAGGCAGCAGCCGTCGAGTTCGTCAGGCGGGTATTTGTTGAGTGATGCAATGAACGCCGCCGCCGCCTTCCCCTAACACGAGGCCGAGCACGGGGACGATCTTCCGCCCGGGGAAGAGGTCTTTGAGGATTTGCAGCGGCTTGTCGTCCTCGTCGCTGTCCGCTGTGGGCACGATGACGGCTCCGTTGCACACGTAGAAGTTCATCTGGCTCACTTCACTCGCCAGCGGCAGGTCCACGACCTGCAGCTTGCGCCCTTTGGCATCGGTGACCTCCGACAGGCGGCGTTTGGCATCGGCCAGGATTCTGAAGTTGGGATCGCGCTTGTCATCCAGGCTGTGGAGCAGCACCACGCCGGGTTTTACATACGCCGCCATGCCATCCACGTGTCCATCGGTCACCGGATCAGGCGTGAGGCCGCGCCCGAGCCAGATGCACTTTTTCGCGCTGAAACCCTCCAGCAGCCGTTTCTCCACGGCGACTTTGTCGAGGTGAGGGTTGCGGTTTTGGTGCAAAAGGCACTCCTCGGTGACGATGAGCGTGCCCTCGCCATCGACCAACACACCGCCGCCTTCACCGAACACCTCGATGGGGTAAAACGGCAGGTTCCACCGCGCGCAGAGCCTGCCTTTCAGCAGCGCGTCGGCTAAAAATGGAGGAAACTTGGCTCCCCAGCCATTGAAGATCATTCCAGCGGCCCGGCGCTCGCCTTTGGCATTCTTCAAGATCAGCGGGCCTGTGTCTCTGGCCCAGCCATCGTTCACTTGCTCCTCAATCAACTGAATGGATGAGTCCAGGAGCTTGCGGGCCGCTTTCACATCGTGCGGATGCACCACCATGCGCACGGGCTCGTGATCTGCGATCGCGTTGGCCACCTCCGCCCATTCCGCACGTGCTTCGCGCAGTCCGTGACCTTTCCAGTTCTGCTCCGGCGGGAAAACCATGAGCGTGGCCTCGTGTGGGGTTTCCTCGCCCGGCATGAAAAAGCCATCGGCAAGCGGTGTGGAGTCCGTGATGAGCTTCACCTGAGTGGTGGAGTAGTCTGGACGATCGGTGGTGGCAGCAACAGCCCGTGAGGCTCCAAGACCTGCGGCAGCGAGTGCGGTCGATTGCATGAAGTGTCGGCGAGTGTGCATGGTGAGTGACTTCTGGGATGGATGAGCATCCTTAGCATCCAGAGAGAAGGGTCACGACGGTGCAACTGTTGCCAACGTTCATGTGGCTACGAGTGATAGGCCTCGTCGAAGCGCGCGGTGCGCACGTCGGTCTCGCCGCCGATCTTTTCCAGCAGGGGTTGGTAGAGCTCGGGGCGGCGGGTGCGCAGGAACATGTCGCCCAGCGTCCCCTGGAGCAGGGCGGGGTCGAGATCGGTGATGACGAAGTCGTCGGCCGCTTTCCAGGTTTCGACGAGGATGCGGCCAAAGGGGTCGAGGATCATGGCGTTGCCAGTTCGGATCTCGTCGCCGTCAACGCCCACGCCGTTGCTGAAGGCGATGAACATGCCGTTGTCGTGCGCCCGCGCGGGCAGCCAGG
>Ga0169931_10006032_pt1 | contig 18351 bp, 13 predicted proteins | sample Kivu_15m_20L_FD_129675 | JGI IMG/M metagenome (GOLD analysis project Ga0169931, IMG submission 129675) | Freshwater microbial communities from Lake Kivu, Western Province, Rwanda to study Microbial Dark Matter (Phase II) - Kivu_15m_20L... | ecosystem: Environmental > Aquatic > Freshwater > Lake... | reverse complement strand
TTTCTGGTCCTTTGGTTTCTGGTCCTTTGGTTTCTGGTCCTTTGGTTTCTGGTCCTTTGGTTTCTGGTCCTTTGGTTTCTGGTCCTTTGGTTTCTGGTCTTTCACTGAACCGGCGGCGGGTTGTCTTTGTTTTTTATACGACGCGGCCATTGATACGGTATTGTATTTGGGTAACTCCACAAAATCCTGCGTATGAAATGTGGGGTCGGGGTCGGCAACGGCGGCATTGCTTTTTTCAGAAGAAAGCCGTTTTGTAGCGGTCCATCGTCGCACAACCCGGCTAGTCGCATTTTTACCACCACCGTCGCATTCCTCGGCATCATCCTCAAACTCCGTTTTATTGCTTTCGGCGCAAATCACATTCACCTCCTTTAATTCATTCAAATCCAAACCATAATTGTCAAATTCATTTAGAATCCAATTCTGAAAATCAAGTAACGGCTGGTTTCGGCGACATTGGAGTTCCCATTTTTCTTTGGCACTCAGCGGCGATAAGCGGTTTTCGTATGCTTCGGTTTGTTTGTCATAGCCCCAATGAATGACTTGTAATTCAACCACCCGAGAGATGCGGGCGTAGGCTTCGTTTATTACATGCGCCGCATTTTGCTCACCCTTTATTTTAACAATGAAAAAGTTATACATTTGGATTGCCTGGCGCAATTGTTTTGAAACCGACAGTTCGGAGGTTGATGCTATTGTGGTGTTATTGTATATATTGAAATGAACCCCGATATTCATATGAATTGTGCGAATACGACCATCCTTATCTTTTATAAAATCCCATAATTTTGACGGCATTGGTGTGATGGTTATGGTTATTGTTTGTTTGTATTTATTTTATTTTACACTGATGTTTATTGTATATCGTATATCAATACCAATTTTTGTCAATCATGTATTGCTGTAAGTCTTTGTCTATTTCTTCAAAATCCCATTTTGCAGAAATGTAGTCTTTTGTGATAGAAATGCGGGCGCTTGGGTTTGCTAATAATAGAGAATACGCAACTTTACCAACAATGTCGTCTATCATATGAATGTATGTATGATTTTGTCCACTATTATGACCTTGTCCGCTATTATGACCTTGTCCGCTATGACCTTGTCCGCTATTATGACCTTGTCCGCTATTACCGCCATCAATGCCATTTGTTTTATGTATATTTATTTTCCAGCATCCTTCTTCTCCTGGACTGCCATATGCTGAACCAATTACGTGTCTTATCACTTGTGCCGCCACCGGAAATTGTGCTTCTTGTTTCAAATAATATTTTATAAACGGGTGTTTCTTTATTTTGTCCATGTGGGTATTGTGTATTGTTGTTGTGTCTTGCTTTTTGCGGTAGTTTATAAATCAATTTATTTTTTTCATTTTTTTATTTTTCATAGGTTCCATAAAAATTGAACCAAATTGGATAAAACCATGTAATAAACACATCCAAGCCATGCGACCTCTTCAACTCATTCGTCCAACTGACCTTACATCTGGCAAAATGTATCTGATTCAAGAAAAACGTCCAGAATACGCATACCTGAAATACAAGGGCACGTTTGTCAAAAATAAGTATCCCGAAGACGCGTTCGGATGCACCATGACACATTTTACAAACCTGATCGAACATGGCAATAGACCCTATATTGACTTGCACCTTCAAGACTGTTACTGGAACTACTATGAAGCGGATGCCGTTGAACGGGCATACATTGACCATGTTTTGCGCAAAATCACAGGCGACCCTTCCTTCTTTCATGATGTACAAACCTAAAATCAAATCTAAAATCCAATTCACCTTTTTACAAACTTGAACTCATCAAACGAGATAAGTTCAAATAATATACAATTGTTTTTTTTATTTTTTCATAGTCTTTTTACATGTCTTGTTTTTCCGCCGATTTTACGTGTACGTGAAGAAGGTGGAACGGAACGAGGCCGAGGCCGAGGCCGAAGGGTTTTGGTTTTTGGTTTTAATGACAACATCGCTAACTGGCTTCGGTCAAATTTATGTGGGCTTTTACTTTTACGTCTTTTACTATTACTTTCTGCTTCAAGAACCCATTTCCCCTTACGCGTGAAATGCCCATACTTTTTTGCATATTCTTTGTCAACCGGCATGATGCGAAGCTCGAACACGTCTGCATCTTGACCTGCTTGGCAGTGCGCCGCCGAGACGTAGTCTACATCCTTATTAAAAAGCACGTCGTGCGACGCCGTACTGATTAAGCGGCGCTTCGTATTCACCAGTTCATATGTTCGGTTTTCAGAATGCATCGCAGTCCACAAGTGAAAAAAGGGTACCGCCCCCCTCGTTTCAGCGCCAATTTTATTAATTGAGAAATACGGGACGCTTCTGTTTATATCTGCCATTGAGCCCTCACGGATGCATTCGTATGTGATATTTTGAGGGTCTTTCATTAAGTCCATCATGCTACTCGCAGATAAACAATAAAACTTTTTATTCACGTAGAACACAACCGCCGATGGGTCCTCGTGCAACGTATCAAAGACACGTTTATCAGCCCACTCAAAAAGGTCAAAGTATATGGAATGCGGGGTCACTTTTTTTTCGCTTACCGAAAATTGCGGTGCCGGCAACGTATGCGGTTTATAATCTTTATTATTTTTCAATACCTGAGGAACAACATGCGCAGGCGCAGGCGCAGCATCCACTTCCGCACCTGGATAGTTTGATGGAGTCATGGCAGAACCATTAAATATTTCTTCTGGCTCCTCTGCTATTCCAGTATTTATAATATTCCATTGATTCAAAGGTTGATTAAATGCTCTTGCATTCAAAAACATACCATTCATGTTAGTCACATTGGATACATCCCATTCACCAATAGGTTGATTGAATGCTTCTGCATCCGAAAACATGTACGACATATCAGTAACATTGGACACGTTCCATGAACCAATGGATTGATTGAATGCTTCTGCATCCGAAAACATGTACGACATGTCAGTAACATTGGACACCTTCCAACGACCAATCGGTTGATTAAATAACGAAGCACCATTAAACATTTCCGACATGTTAGTAACATTGGACACATCCCATGAACTAATGTCTTGATTAAATAACGAAGCACCATTAAACATTTCCGACATGTCAGTAACATTTGATACTTTCCAGTCACCAATGGGTTGATTGAATGAACTTGCTCCTTTAAACATACCCTGCATATTAGTAACATTGGATACATTCCATGACCCAATGGGTTCATTAAACGTAGGATCCATAAACAACTCTTTCATGTTGGTTACTTGCGAAACATCCCAATCCCCAATTGGTACTCTTTGTAAATCCTGTGGCAATTTATTGCTACAGAAAACAAAAAAGCGACTGCATATGTAATTTTCTACGAATTTGTGGATGTTATCATTTGTTATGACAGTCGGAGAACCACCCTTGATATTTTTTCTTTGTTTTTTCATAGTCATTATATAATATATATATATTATTACTCAATCATTACAAATTTCATAAATACAATCTTCTAAAATTTTTACGTAGTTTTACTGTATTGCCATGTTAGACACATTCCAATTACCGATAAAGGAGTAAAATTGATTTATTTAAATAGCATATAAACCAAAGGCATTACATACACTACAACTACAACGCAATGTCAGCATCATCAATTCCAATCAACGCAAAACCAAATGTAAGTAAGAAATTTATCAAAAAAGAAAAAGAAGACCCCTCATTCCGTCTTATTGATTTCCATACGGTGGATAAAAAGCCAGTAAAGGATGAAGGAACCAGCAGTGAAGATTCCGACGAAGGAACGCGACAAACCGAATACATTGATGAATACGACAGTTTCACTGCGGCGGCGGCGTCATCACAAACAAAGAAACCGCATAAATCATTCCGCCCAACCGACGAAAAACGGTTTATCATTCAAATGTTTGGAATAAACGAAGCCGGCGAAACGTGTTCTATAATCGTGGATGATTATTTGCCGTTCTTCTATGTCAAGGTTGCCGATAACTGGACAAACGAAACCAAAAAAGACTTTGTCCAATATTTGAAGTCGGCAGTGGGCAAGTATTACGAAGCCTCCATATTAGAAGACGAGTGTCGTTATATTCAGCGCAAAAAACTATACGGATTTGATGGTGGAAAGGAGCACAAGTTCTTAATCATAAAATTCACAAATGTTCCGGTAATGAACAAGGTAAAAAACTTGTGGTTTGAAGAGGGGTATGACCGCCGACATTCCCGAAAATGTTTCCGACTTAAACCAAACGGCGTAGAATTTAATGACACGTCGGTCACCTTGTATGAAGCCAACATCCCGCCATTATTGCGATTTTTCCATATTCGTGAAATCAGCCCGTCGGGATGGATTCAAATTCCGCTTTCGCGCACAAAAGTCATATCCAACAAAACGACGACATGCAAATACGAATATAAAATCGGATTCAAGGACATATTGCCGCTTAATCAAAAAGAAACCATTGTTCCGTATAAAATTTGTAGTTTTGATATTGAAGCCAGCAGTAGTCACGGCGATTTCCCCATTCCAGTGAAAACATATAAAAAACTGGCAACAAATATTGCCGATTTACACAACAAAATGTCTAGCACTAGCAGTAGCACTAGCGGTAGTAGTAGCAGTAGCAGCGACCCTTCGTTTGTGATTGACGCCGATTTATTGCGACGAATCATATACACCGCATACGGGTTTGACACCCTGGATGGCGTTGAGCGCGTGTTCCCGAAAAAACAACCAACAAAAGACGGCATTGACAAACTGTTTTCCGCATTTGTATCAAAGCAGTTGAGAACGTTGATTAAAGAAACGGTGCGCGATGAAAACACGATTGAGCGCTTATTTGAACGCATCAAACTAGAACACGGACAAAACGAAACCCAGAAAAGCAAGGATGATGACGGCGAGGGCGACGAAGATGCGGACGGCGGAGATGGTGATGGCGACAGACCCGTAGAAGAGGAAGAAATAACCGGCCCAGGAAAATCGGAATATTATGACAAGAAAAAAGATGCGGCAATTGCTGCTGCACAATCCCAATTAAGCATAACAATCCTGGATTTAATCAATAGTCGGGCATATGACCGTGAGACGAAGATTGCGCACATCAGTGATACCCTAGGAAGCGTATTTCCCAAATTGGAAGGCGACAAGGTTACATTCATTGGTTCCACCTTTATCCAATATGGTAAAAACGACAACAAACCATATTTAAACCACTGTATTGCGATGAATACGTGCAATGACCTAACGAATGAAGTGCCGAATTCCGTGATTGAAACGTATGCGACCGAAAGAGAGGTGTTGCTTGCTTGGACCGCACTTATTCAGCGCGAAAACCCGGACATCATAATTGGATATAATATTTTCGGTTTTGACTACGAGTTTATGTTTCGCCGTGCCCTAGAAAACAAGTGCGAAGAAGACTTCCTGATGCTTTCACGCAATGAAGGCGAGTTTTGCGGAAACCGCGATGCGAAAACCGGGAAAATCTCCATAGAACAAACCAGCATTGCGCTGGCAAGCGGGCAGTATGAACTCCGGTTTGTCAAAATGACTGGGCGACTTCAAATAGATTTGTATAATTATTTTCGCCGGGATTTCAATTTGACATCGTATAAACTGGATTACGTGTCTGGCTACTTTATTGGCGACGATGTAAAAAAAATGGTGTATGACGCCGACCGAAATCGCACCAGCGTTGTAAGCGGCAATTTAGCCGGGTTGGAAGTCGGGAATTACATAAACTTTGAAGAATCAAGCCACTCTACGGATAGTTATAAAGACGGCGCCAAGTTCAAAATCCTGGCGCTGGATAAAGAAACGCGCACCTTTGAAATAGAAGGACGCGAAGAACCGGATATGAAAAAGTCAGTTCGGTGGGGATTGGCCAAGGATGATGTAACGCCGCAAGACATTTTCCGCATGACAAACGAAGGCCCGGCAGAGCGAGCAACCATTGCGAAATATTGTATTCAGGATTGTAACCTGGTTCATCACTTGATGAACAAGATTGATGTAATGACCGGCTACATTGAAATGTCTAAGATTTGCAGTGTCCCGATTTCGTTTTTGGTGATGCGGGGACAAGGCATCAAACTAACGAGTTATATCGCCAAAAAGTGTCGTGAAAAAAACACGCTGATGCCGGTGATTGACAAGGATTTGAGCGACGACAGTTATGAAGGCGCCATTGTTCTCCCGCCGAAATGTAATTTGTATCTAGACAATCCGGTTGCGTGTTTGGATTATTCGTCATTGTATCCCTCGTCCATGATAAGCGAAAATTTATCACACGACAGCAAGGTATGGACAAAGGAATACGACTTGTTTAAAAATCTGGTGCATGAAACCGGCGAAAAGGATGCGAAAACCGGCGAATATATATACGACAATCTACCCGGATACGAATATGTGAATGTTGAATACGACACCTACAAGTGGGTCGCGAATGAACGAGGTAAAATGATTAAAACACTCAATGGAAAGAAGATTTGCCGATGGGCGCAACCCAAGGATGGTATCAAGGCAATTATGCCGTCCGTGTTAGAAGAACTGCTTGCGGCAAGAAAGGCAACGCGTAAATTGGCGGAATCTCAAACCGACCCGTTTATGGCAAACATATTGGATAAACGACAACTCGGTTACAAGGTTACGGCAAATTCATTGTATGGACAATGCGGGGCAAAGACGAGCACGTTTTATGAGGTGGATGTCGCCGCATCAACAACGGCTACTGGTAGGAAATTACTCACATATGGAAAACGAATTGTGGAAGAAGTGTATGGAAACGCAACGGTGAATACGAAGAATTATGGGTTTGTAAATACCAGGGCGGAGTATATATACGGCGATAGTGTGGCGAATTATACACCGGTATATGTTCGTGAAAACGGTGGACCATTGGTGATATGTACGATTGACGAACTGGGAACGCGCTTCGGTGTTCAGATGGATGGGGGCAGCACAGCATTGTGGCGCCAGTGCACAGAAATCGGCAAACAAACCAAAGAAGTGTGTGAATTAAGACCAACCGTAGAAACGTGGTCGGATAAAGGATGGACGAAAATACATCGTGTTATACGACACGTATTAGCCCCAACCAAAAAAATGTTCCGCGTGATAACCCATCGTGGTTTGGTGGATGTGACGGATGACCATTCACTAGTATGTGAGACCGGAGCAGAAATATCGCCAAAAGACATTACGGCAGGTAAAACGCGACTATTGCATCATCGCATTGATACATCTGTATCTGAATCTGTATCTGTATCTGAATCTGTATCTAATGCGGACAGTGATACAATCGGTATTCCAGAACTATGCGACGTATATTCCACGTATAATCAACTACGCGCTGCTAAATACTGGAATACCTACTGTAACAATCCAGATTTGCGCTTATTTATAAATTATGATACATTGCTGTCATATAGAGTAAGGGTGGCGGCGTCATCAATTACGCCGTATCCTTCATTGCCATTGAAAGAATACAACTGCGTTACGAAAATTCATGACATTGAGTATCCAAGTGGCGAATATGTATATGATTTAACTACCGAAAACCACCACTTTGCCGCGGGTGTCGGAGACATCATTGTACACAACACCGATTCTGTATTCTTCACCTTCAATCTGGCAACGCCGGATGGAACCCCGATTCGTGGAAAAGACGCACTTGAAATAACAATTGAAATCGCGCAACAAGTGGGGCACCTTGCGACCAAGTTCTTAAAACCGCCGCATGCCTGGGTATATGAAAAAACGCTGATGCCGTTCTGCCTTCTTTCAAAAAAGCGCTATGTGGGCATGCTTTACGAAAATAACACCTACAAAGGAAAACGCAAAAGTATGGGGATTGTGTTAAAACGCCGCGACAATGCGCCGATAGTAAAAGATGTGTATGGCGGCATTATTGACATCTTGATGAAAGAGCAGAACATTGAACGAGCAATTGCGTTTCTAAGGGAGTGTATGCAAAACATCATAGATGAAAAATGCCCGCTTGAAAAACTCATCATTACAAAGTCGTTGCGGTCGGACTATAAGAACCCGCAACAAATTGCGCACAAAGTGCTGGCGGACCGTATGGGGGTTAGAGACCCCGGAAACAAACCAAGCACCGGCGACCGCATTCCATATGTGTACATCAACAACAAATCAAAGACGGCATTACAAGGCGAGCGGATAGAACACCCCGAATATATTGTTAAAAATAATCTGCGCCCGAATTATTCGTTCTATATAACAAATCAAATTATGAAACCGGTTCAACAGGTATTTGCCCTTGTGTTAGAAAAAATACCTGGGTTTGATAAACGGAAGCAAATACAGTTTGAAGATGAAATAGAAACCTTGGTTTATAAATTTGATGATGAGGATAAACGAGAAAAGAAAGTAACCGAATTGCGTCAAAAAATGATAAAAACACTGTTGTTTGATGAATATTTAATAAAAGCAGATAACTTGAATAAAGGAAATCAAGATATCAGCAACTTCTTCAAGAAAAAGACGACGACGACAGTGTAATACACCTATACACCTATAATACCTATAATACCTGACGAGACGAAGAATCAATCTACTTCGTCCATATTTTCATTTTCATATTCTTCTTGTTGATTATTCGGAAAACTTGGAGAAACACCATCAACAAAATAACTAACAGTGGGCATAGAAAGTAAGGACGATAATGCTGTTCTAGTAATTCCACCGTCCGCATTATTGCTGCTATTCGGTCGTGTATTTGGAGGAGTATTTGATGGGTTATTTACATAGCGGGGAGAAGGCGATTGCGATGAGGATTGCGATGAGGATTGCGATGAGGTCTGTGACTGGCTCTGTGCCTGGGTCTGATTATTAGAAAACATTGATATTGCTTGTGCCAATACAGACAACGGGTTTGATGTAATTCCGTTCATATCCATCATTTCAGGTAAATCATATGAAAATGTGATGCTGTCGTTATCAATATTATTCACCTCAAAATTCAAAAATGATGTTGTCGTCGTGTTTGGGTCGTCTGAATGCGGTTCACTGTTGTTGATATTACTGTTGTTGCTATTACTGTTGTTGCGAGTATTATTATTGCGGTTGTTATTGTTTGTATTACGTATATCATACCTACAAACCGGACAAGTCGCATTTCTCTCAAACCAATGTTGAATGCTGTCCGGCATAAATGTATGCTTACAGTGTTTAATTTGTGTAACCACTTGTGAATCAGTGAATGCTTCTTGTGTAATGGGACAAATGTTGTATGGCCTTTCTTGTAATTCGCGATACAAACACGTTCTAGTTGCGGTTCTAATCTGAATTTCTGTTGGAATAGCGGGGTTTGGTATTTGCCCCCATCCTAAGTAAGAAAGTATGTCGTGTAGAGTTGGGTTTGGTTGAGGTTGATGTCCTTCGTTTTGTCCTTCGTTTTGTCCTTCTGGATGTTGCGGTTGATGTTGTTGTTCGGCTGAATGATTTCCACTGATATCCTGACCGTGACCGCCGTTTCTATTAAAAAACAACTCGTTTAATGGTCTCAAATAATAGTTTGTATAAGCCGGGGCAACGGGTTCAGGGTGCAAATGCGGAGACGGAGTCGCAACCGTGGTTGCGGATTGTAGTCGCTGAGCCAAACCAATTCTACGCAATCCTCTTTCAAAATTCGCAAACATTGCCGACGTGTTTGATATATAATTCATATAACTGTCGGCCAATTCCATATACAGCAAATCAACTGGATCATATGTAATTTGGTTCACGCCAACATTTCGCAATGAATTTGGTGTTTGATTAAATGACGAAGACGAAGACGACATATATTATGTTATGTTATGTTTTCTTATGTTTTCTGTTTAAACACAAATTGAGTATGTATTACAACTACAACTACAACAACAACAACTACAACTACACATAATAAATAATAAAATGCCACAAGCAACCGCAGCAGCAACCGCAGCAGCAACCGCAACAGCAACCGCAACAGCAACCGCAACAGCAATAACAACATCAATCCAACCCCAGAACCCATTTTCCCAATACAATAAATATGCGGGGCTTGGATTGACGGGGTTAAGCAATCTTGGAAATACGTGTTTCGCAAATTCGTGTATTCAAATGTTGTCGCATACATATGAATTGACTGAATTTCTTGAAGCCGGAAACTATAAACGGCGTGTAAAGCAAAAACCGGACACCATTCTACTCAATGAATGGGATAAACTGCGGCAATTAATGTGGAGCGAAAATTGCACCGTATCTCCGGGCGGGTTTATACGCTCCATGCAGCACGTCGCCAAACTTAAAAAGATGGAATTATTTGCGTCGTGGAATCAAAATGACGTCCCCGAGTTTTTAATGTTTATGATTGAGTCGTTTCATAATGCGCTGTCTCGCCCAGTTACAATGAACGTCACCGGAAACGTCATCGGCGAAAAGGACGTGGTGGCAAAAAAATGCTACGAAATGATGAAAAATATGTATGAAAAAGATTACTCGGAAATGCTGAACATATTTTACGGAATTCAAATGTCGGTAATCACTGCGAAACCAAGCAACGGCAGTATCGGAAAAATCGGCAACCAGCACATTCTTACACTAAAACCCGAGCCGTTTTTCATTGTGAATCTTCCCATTCCATTTGAAGACGCGGTTTCAAAGACGCCGACAAAATGCCCGACGCTGCTGGATTGCTTTGAATGTTATTGTAAGCCGGAAGCATTGGACGGGGACAATGCGTGGTTCAACGAAAAGACGGGGAAAAAGCAAGACGTAGAAAAACGCATTTTGTTCTGGAACATGCCGAACGTGTTGGTCATAGACCTAAAACGCTTTGTATATACGGAAACAGGAACCATGCGTAAAATCCAGGTGCCGGTTGAAATCCCGATATCCGGTGTAAATTTGGGGAAATACATTCAAGGCTACAACGCAGCCAGCGGATACGTATACGACCTTTACGGCGTGTGTAATCATCACGGTAATATTTACGGCGGGCATTATACGGCAACCATCCGCACTGCTGACGGAAAGTGGTATAATTTTAATGACACAACTGTAAAGGAATTAGACATTACCGGAAATACAATTATCAGCAACACGCCATATTGTTTATTTTACAGAAAACGAAAATAGAAAAATAGAAATTTAGTTTGTTTTATGTCTTGTAATTATATAATTATATATTAGACAAGACACATATCCACATATCCACAATATCCACATATCGTAGTAATTAATACTAAAAAAATATGTCATCCCCAACCCCACCTCCTACGGCCCTCCTTGATACGGCTCCTCCGGCTATACCGGCAGTGGCACAAGCATCCCAGCAGCCACCCTCTCCCGCCGGTCCAGCGAACCAACCACAAACAAGCACGAGCGTCCCCATATCATACGACCAACTTGGCGGTGTTGAATTCGGAATATTAGATAAGTTTCATTCCGCAGTGAATAATCCAAAAGCGCTTATAATATTTTTATTTGTAATATTTTTGTATTACATTATTTTCACATCTTTAGGAAAAAATGGCGGACAGCAAGATGGGTCGGTGCTGGAGTCGTTTTTATGGGCGATTTTCATTGTCATTGTTATCGTAAATGGGTTTCAATACTTTTTCAATAAAAACATAACCGCCGAAGTCAAGAACATTTTTTCGCCCAATCCTCAAATTGAAATAACACAAAACCAACAAGGCGGCGTGGAAAACACACCCGGAATACGAATGCCCAAACAAGTATTCCACATTCCGGCAAATGTGTATGACTACCCCGAATCCAAGGCGGTGTGCGATGCGTATGGCGCGCGTTTAGCAACATACAATGAAGTGGAAGAAGCGTACAACACCGGCGGTGAATGGTGTTCGTATGGTTGGTCGGATAACCAGATGATACTGTATCCTACCCAAAAAGACACGTGGCGCAAACTACAAAAAATACCAGGAAAGGAGCATGCGTGTGGTCGCCCTGGTGTAAATGGCGGCTTTATTGAAAATTCCGGTGAAAAGTTTGGCGTGAATTGCTATGGCGTGAAACCCGACGTAAATGGCGTGTCTGCGAAATTTATGAGTTCGGCCTCTCCGGTTACCGGGAGTGCACTGAATGACCCCGCATATGAAAAGAAGGTGCAAGAATTTAGGGACAAGATTAATGACATTGTTATTGCGCCATTTAATAACACGGCATGGAGCCTAGTGTAGAAACAAAAATAATAAAAAATAATAAAAAATAATAAAAATAATAAAAAACAATTGAAGTATTACTAGAAATACACTACACTTCAATTGTTTTATTTTGATTTGATTTGATTCCTCGGACAATTATTTATGCCGACGAGTTTTTTTCTTTTGATTTTGTGGATGAGACGACGAAGAACGTGATGCTGTTTTTTTGCGCCGTGTTTTATGGTCATACACAACACGTTTATCGGGAGATACTAAATCCAGCAGTCTATCATATAAATCGGTTGGTACAATACCAGACGGAATACTGCTATCTTCCAGTATCAATTTACTACCGCCTTTTTGAGAAGACGACGACGAAGACGACGACGACGTTGGTTTAAAAAGAGATGGCATCATAAATAATCCGGCTGGAACCGCCATATCCTCAAATAATTCGCTAAACGAGGATACGGATACTTGTTTTGATTTTGATTTATTGGGCCCCCCAACAAATAACGCCCCATCGGTTTGAAGCAATGTATTATTAATTTTATAGCCGCCGCTTTCAATGCCGCCTTCTTTATTTAATGAATAAACCAAGTCGGTTACTGGATTGAAAAATGTATTTGCGTTTTCTCCGTGCATTCCTTATTATCTTATTTTCCTTTTTCTTATATTTCTTATAATAATATTATTGACTATGACCTATGATTAATATATGCTCGTAAAAAAAGATACAAAATTATACTCACTCTTCGTCGTCGGGAACCGACGTGTCCATTTTATTATAATACCGCTTAATTTCAGGAACGGATTTCACTTCCCGTTTTTGTTTAATGTAATTCATAATTTGGTCCACTTGGGTTTGGTTTGTAATCAATTCGCCCAAACACTTTTCCAAAAATGTAAGGGTTAGCGGTGCGGTTTGCTTGACTTCACCAAACTTCAATTTTCCATCACCTAATTTTATAGTGGCTGAATTTAAATTATTGGCATCCACAAATTCTAAAATATCGTCATTTACGGCATTGCGTTCATTGCGAAGGCTGCGAACCTTGTCGCCGAGGTCCTTCAATTGATTGTCAAGATGGACCCACCGTTGAATTTTTTCTTCAAATCCCCCCGAAGCCGACGCATTTTGTAATATATTATCGGGAGGTAGAATGGCAGACGCAGCGGGTTTTGTTGTTGTTGGTTTTACTGGCATTTCTATTTTATTGGATGAGATTAGAGTATGTCGTGTCGCGTATATCTATATATAATAACATACGTGGTTTAAATTTAAATCCTGTTATAACCAAGGTATAACCATAAAATTGATTTAATACATAAATTTTATGTATTTTTCATAATAAAAGAATAAAAGAATAAAAGACATGGAAGAAGAAAACAGCAGCATGGAGAATTTCAAAAATATAATGAATGAGGTGTATGAATCATACATCACCCACGGCGCACGAAGCAATAAAAACGTAATGTTATTTCATACATATATCAAAAATGAACTAACAAAAATATTTACACCACCAAAGTATGGGGTTGAATTAGAATGTAATATAGTATCAGTAAATTCATCCGGTAGAAAAAAATGCGATATTGTTGTATTCAGAGAGAATGAACCCTATATCATATTTCCTGTAAAAATAATAAAAACAAATTATAAACAAAATAAAAATAATTCGTGGGAAAATTTGACAGGAGAATTACAGCATCTAAAATGGGCAAATCCAAATATAATAATCATTCCAATAAATATATTTATGAATAAAACACCTTATTTATGTAAATCGGACCAAAAAATAAAACACTTTGAAGATGTGTCAATACAAGACATATCCAACTACAAACTACTAATCACACAAAATATCGTATATGATATAATAAACTACATTATAATTGTGGACCATAATAATGTAATAGATGAAAAATTTAATAAACCACCAACTATATTGGGGTTTGATAGCAACACCCCTTACCGAAGCATGTTTGATATTGTAAGTAAATTAGTAAATTAGTGATTCCTATAATTCCTATAATTCCTATAATTCCTATAATTCCTATAATTCCTATAATTCCTATAATTCCTATAATTCCTATAACAATAATGGTATATTATTTAACACACTACTTGTAAGATTTATCCACCCAGCGGAACGTTTTGAACTGTTGTTTTTTATAAAGTCAATGTTAGAAATCAGCGTTTGTTTGATATCATCTATATCATTTTCATCATTCGGTTCCAAACATAAACAGCCATAATGCAGTATGTTTTTATTTTCAAATATATTTGATGGTATAGTGCTGGGTTCAAGGAAACACGGTATATACAAGCACCGTTTATTTGTGTATTTAATAGATTGGCTTCTACCATACGCATACCAAGATGGATAACTTTTATTACCATTATCCCGTTTAGACAATTCTTCTTTGTTTTCTAATAAATACTGGTAAGTAAGCGGATTTTCCGTCTTGAATCTATCTTCATCAATGATGACCCCATTTTCATAAGGATATATTGCGTATTTTGTGTGTGGGCCATTTGTAATATGTTTCCAGCAAGGTTCATCAAACAATCTAACTTCGTGAATATATATTCTATCTCTCAGCGTGGCTATTCCATTCTTAATTTTACACAAGTTTTTTAGCGTTAATGCGGCATCATCGTTGGAATTTAAATTGAACAATGAATAATTTTGTAGAATGTCGTCATACGATATAGATTCGCCATTATACACTACATGTGTTTTCGGCTCTTTATCGTATATGGTTATACAGCAATACACCGATGCGTTTGCGAATATCTTCTTTTCTTTGAAATCCACAATTTCTTTTATTAGTCGGTTTTCAAATAAATACTTTCTTAGTTTATACGCAGTTTTATTGTATAAATACGAATTGGGCGTAATACTCACCATTCGCCCGGTTGGTTTCAACAAATCCAAGCATTTAATTATGAAAGCATAGTAGATATCAATTGCTCCTCCGTCAAGTAATTCATAGTTAGTATTAATATATTCCCTATATTCTACGGGCAAGTCTTGGATTTTAATATACGGCGGGTTAAGAATAATATTGTCATACAATTCATGGATGGTTGATTTGAGAAAGTCGCAATTATATTTTGTTAATTTTATATTGTCGTTTATTTCGTCAAGATAATGCGACTTGATATCGTACGCATCTATTTTATCATATTTTTCATAATGAACAAATTTCAATAAATTTCCTGTTCCAACACACGGCTCCAATACTGTTCCAAAATCGTGTAATTTTGATGCCATTTGTATTGAAATGGCGTCGGGTGTAAATATATCACATTTGGTAATGGTTTTTAATGAACAATCTTGTGTGGATGCCGCGGTTGCTTTTGTTCTTGTTTCTCGTGGTCCGGGTCTTGATACTCTTGGTCCTGGTCTGGTTGCGCTTGGTCCTGGTCTTATTGATGCCTTCATTATTTAATTGGGGTTGTTTATGTTTAATATGTATGTGTTTAAATTCAATTTTTATCTAACGAAAATATATAACATTGATTTGGTTTGATGGTATGAAAAAAACGTATTGTCGTTCAAAAGGAAGTCGCCACCTTCGTATACGCACAAGCACAAGAAAACGTTATTACATGGGCGGTGGCATTGAAACCGCTAAGAATTATTTTTATAGAAACATAAAAAAAAACTACAAAGAACACGTATATCCTGATTTTTATTTACGAAGCGCTATTCCAGGTTTAGAGTTTCCAACCATAAAAGACGTGGAAACCTATGATGACAAAGACATTGAAACCCGCTTTACGCCCTTGGTTGAAGTAGTCATAAAGCAAACAAATAACAAAGATTTAATAGATTTTGTGGTACAACTGTATTTAACTGGAAATCTTACATTAATGACAGAAGAAGACCGACGAAAAGGGTATGCGCCGATAAACAGCATACAGCATATAGAGCAACTAAACAATTACGCAACCAAATTCCATGTGCTGAAACAATATAGAATGAATGACGGAAAACAGTTGTCAATAAAAGATTTTCCGTCTCTCTTTGATTTGGAGAGATTCATACACGATAAAATAAAACAAGGGGTGTTTGAGAAAATAGAAGAAAAGAAATCAAAACGTTCTAAAACCTCGCTTGCTCAAAAAAGATTAAGAGAAGACGGGGAAGATGACGCAGTCGTCGTATTGCACACTCCAAACTACGCAGTGTATCAGCCGACCTCTGAAATCGGTTCAAAGTTTTATGGAAGAAACACCAAATGGTGCACTTCCGCCGACCAAAACAACATGTTTTGTCATTACAACAAAAAAGGAAAATTCTACGTAATACAAAACCTGGTCAATCCAACCGACAAATATCAGTACCATCCAAATGATATGCAATTTAAAAATTCGCACGACCACTCCGTTTCGGCGGAAGAAGTGAGGCTATTATTTCAAGACAAGCAATTACAAGAGTGGTTTAGACAAGTAACCGCCGAAGCCATTCATCAAGATAAATATGCCGCCGCATACACCAAGGCATACGGCGTGTTATATTATATGGGATACCGAACCAGCAACAAACAAGACCTCAATCTTAATCTATTCAATGCCATATTCAGCCCAGAGGAAATGCATAAAGAAATGGAACTAATCATAAAAACAGTTTATGGGGACAAAGGCGACGATAATCGCGACGACGACGACTATAAATTTCAATTGCTGGATTTATTGTCTGATAATGAATTGGCATATTTGGTCCAAAACAAACATTTTGTAAAAGGTATATTCAAACTTAAACAAAAATATCCAACCAACTTTATATTTTCAAAGCCAGAATTTAAGAAATATTCCGTTTATTTTACATCTGTGTCTAAATCCAAATCTAGGTCTAAATCTAGGTCTAGGTCTAAATCCAAATAAAATTCAAAAAGAAATATGATTTTATTATTCAAATTGTATGTATTTATGTATGTAATTTGAATAATATGTTATACTAGAATTTCAAATTTATCTCTCTCTTTCCCTCCCTCATCTCTCTCTTTCCCTCCTCTCTATCTCTCTCTTCCCTCCTCTATCTTACTTGCGGTTCTTCTTAGTGAAACGCTTTGCTACAAGTTCATCATAAGGAGAATACACCTTGCCTCCCTTTCCGTGCTTCTTGGAATAACGGGAATGGAGTGCCTTCTGACCCACAAGAAGACCGAAAGGAACAAGTGCGGACTCTACAACGCCGAGAATACCGGCAACCATACCACCCTTTTGCGACTTGTTGCACTTCTTTCTCTTTCCTCCACCTTGAAGAGCAGCGCCTTGAAGGCCGCTGGCAGATTGATATGCGTCGGGGCCTCCGGCAGCAAGACCGGCGGCGGCACCAGCGGCAGCGCCGGCAGCAGCACCCGCAGCGACAGGAGCAGGAAGTTCTTTCGCACCACCATCACAAGTAGAGCAACTGCCTCCACTTTGCACGCCATTCTGTCCACCCATCAATTTGCCGATAAGTCCTTCGGCAATCTTAGTTGCGGCGGCTACATTGGAAGCGCTGATTGCGGAGGTAGGACCAGCAGCAACATTGGAACCCGAAACCTCGGCACCAGCTTCCTGTGCACCACCATTAGAAACTTCGGCCTCACCTGCCCCGCCTCTATAATTGCGACGATTAGAACGAGAACGAGAACGAGAACGAGACCTATAACGAGATTGTGATTTAGCCATAATTAACAATATATATAATAACAAGAAAAGAAAGAAGACAAAACAAAAGAAAAAACAAAAGAAAAAAAATAAAACAATAATATAATAAATTAAAAAATGAAAACCGCCGCTTCTTTGTTATTTATGTTGCATCTTTGCTTTTTAGCAAGTCCTGCGCCCGCAATTCTTCTAAATGAAGATACTACCACCTTGCCTTCTCTTAATTCTGCTGCCCTCAATTCTGTTAATTCTGTCCCTAACGCTCCTCATCCAGTTGAATCCAACATTTCCGCTTCTTTGTCTCAGGCCTTGAACGAAACCGTGAATTCATTGGAATGCGACGCATGCACCTTTATCGCAAACAAACTAAATACCACTGTTTTCCACAACCCCAAACTCCTGAGTTTAGCAACTACCGAATTAGACAACATATGCTCCGCACTTCCTGCCAGCGTGCACGACGCATGTTTGGCGGCAGTACAAACCGCGGTCCCCATTGCGCTTGATAAGATTGGCGACTATGTAGCA
>Ga0169931_10006031_pt1 | contig 18352 bp, 17 predicted proteins | sample Kivu_15m_20L_FD_129675 | JGI IMG/M metagenome (GOLD analysis project Ga0169931, IMG submission 129675) | Freshwater microbial communities from Lake Kivu, Western Province, Rwanda to study Microbial Dark Matter (Phase II) - Kivu_15m_20L... | ecosystem: Environmental > Aquatic > Freshwater > Lake... | reverse complement strand
TAATGATTCTTTTCAAAATAGATCTTATCTTGTGCATCGGATTGAATATAAAATACGCCTGAAAGAATTGAGTTTGGATGCTCGTGAGCATGATGCCATTGACCTTTCTTTGTATAATTCACCCAAGACTGTGTGACATATAAACTCGCATCTTTCATAGGTGCAATCACTTCAGAAAAATAGGTATTGATTGATTCTTGAATAAACTTATGAAGATTCTTCATAGAGTTATGACGAAGAATGAATCGATCTTTACTCGTTGTGTTGCCCATGTTGGGAGCTTCTTCTAGATTAAGAAGATAATCCTTTTCTTTTTTTGTCAAATCACGACCGAGCGAAAACATTCCGACTGCGGTTGGGAATAGAGTTACAGTTTGCATAACAAATCTCCATAAGAAAGAGGGAGAGTTGCCTCTCCCCATACACAATCAATTAGACAAGAGACTCAACTTCGTCCCAAGAAAGAGTAGACTCATTCCAGGTATATGCCTTTCCATCGTCTGGTTTCGCAACTGGTGCTTCCCAGTCTGCTGTGGTGTTATTAAGCGTCCAAGAAGCAAATGGTTTTGGTGAAACAAATGCATCAAGTGCTTCATTATAGGTAAATCCAATACCTGCATAACGCTTGCGCATGTTACCATTGTATGATGTCTGCTTCCATGTACCGCCCAAAAGACGTTCGCAGAATGCAGCACCAATATGTTCCTTCTCAACACCACTTGCGTCAGAGGTGTCAGCATTGCCGACAACAATGACTCTTGTCACTACTTTGTTTTCATCTAGTTCTGCAAAATGTGCCATGTTTTATTACTCCTGAGATTGATCTTCACTTACTTCTTGCAAATCATCAGACTCGAAAATGCCTGTGATTTCTTGAATTTGTTTCTTCGTCCAGATTGTATTTATAGAATCTTCGAACTGCTTGATTTTTTCCATCGTGTCATCAATTTCTTCCCAGGTTGGGCAAGGACGTTCATCTTCCCAAACAGTAATGTCACGATTCGAAATTTCCCAGCGTGCACCTGGACGAAGCAAATGCATTGCTGTATTGATACCATAAAGTTGATAAATTTTTGTTTCTTCAGTCATAAAATCACCTCACTACTAACTTGCTCTTAGTTTTAGAATTACGATGCCAGATCCACCATTACCACCAGTTGATTGTGGCGACGTGCCTCCTTGTCCAGATCCTCCCCCACCACCACCAGTGTTTGTTGTTCCTGCAGTTGCAAAATTGGATACTCCTGGAGTAAATCCAGTACCAGCACCACCACCACCTGATCCGCCAGAACCAGCAGGACCACCTGGATTATTTCCGCCGCCACCACCACCAGCATAAGTCACAGAGGTGCCAGTGATTGAAGATGCAGTTCCATTGCCACCATTTCCACCTTGATTTGGTGCACCATTAGACCCTGCTGCGCCAGCACCACCGCCTCCACCAGCGCAATATGCTGGTTGTCCAGTTCCATTTCCACCAGAATTTCCTTGTCCAGGAGTTCCTGCTGATCCAGTCGTTGGAAATCCATCTCCTCCTCCCCCACCACCACCAGATCCTCCAGTCGAGGCAGCAGGATTATTGGCTCCATAACCACCACCAAATCCACCACCATTTGATGTGATTGTGTCAAATACGCTATTCGCACCTCTGGTTCCTGTCGTAACTAATCCAGCAGGGTTTTGACTCCAACCTGATCCACCAGCACCCACAGTAATTGAATAGGTATTACCAGCAGTGACTGGATATGATGTTCCTGTTCTAAATCCACCAGCACCACCGCCACCACCAACCCAACTTCCACCGCCTCCACCACCAGCAACGACAAGATAGTCAACAAGTGTGATTCCTGCTGGACATTTCCAGTGAGCAGATGATCGGAAAATTTCTATTGGAGTAGATGTCCCCTTTACTTTATATTTCAAGATTACAATACCACTGCCACCCGCTGCTCCTAATTTATATGGATCTACTGCATGACCTGAGCCACCACCTCCACCACCGCCAGTATTTGCTGAGCCTGCAGTTGCGTATCCTGAATATGTAGATCCTGTTCCTCCACCACCAATTCCACCAGAACCAGTACCGAACCCATAACCACCGCCACCACCACCAGCATAATAGACAGTTGATCCAGTGATTGTTGATGCGGCACCTGCACCACCATTTCCCGCAGTACCACCACCACCAGGATTTACCGATGCATTCGCACCATTTGCAGTTGCACCACCGCCTCCGCCACCACCAGTATAACCATGATTTGTTCGTACACCACTACCACCATCGAATCCTTCTGCTGGAGTATATGATCCGACGTTTCCTAGAGCACCACCATGTCCTGCAGGACCGCCTCCTCCACCACCGCCAGATCCACCTCTACGTCCGCTACTTCCAGATCCTCCTCCTCCACCACCAGTAGAGTGAGTATATGTTGCTGGATATAGAGGATCAATTGTTCCAAAAACTGAGTTTGATCCATTGCTACTTGCTGCACCACCAGCACCTACTGTGATTGAATATGTATTACCAGCAGTTACAGCAAATCCAGCACCTATTCTAAATCCACCAGCACCACCGCCACCTCCATCATTTAGACCACCACCGCCACCACCGCCAACAACAATATAATCAATCGTACTCACACCAGTTGGACATGTCCATGTACCAGAACTGGAGAATGTCATAATTGTTTCAAAACCACTTTGATCGAAAATAAAATCATACTGTCTCATTGTAGAGATGTCGCTCATAGACCACAAACCAGTTGTGTTTGCAGTCACCGCGCTCAACAGTCTTCTTTTACCGATAAATGGTGATGTCATTTGATTATGTGAGTTGAAGAACGCTTACAGTTACATCTAGATGCGCGTTCGAACTTGCATTCGCAGAAATATAATCGTTGGCTTCGAGAACAAGTTTTCCAGTTAGGAATGTTGTTGCAGAGTCTGCTGGAACTGGAACTGTTTTTGCTAAAAATTTGGTACTTGTGTTGCTGCTATCTGTCACCATGACTGACATATCTGCAGAGTTGGCTCCATCAGAATTAGAAACTTGTCCCATGAAGACAATTGCTGTTGTATTTACAGGACAGACATAGACATTGGCATTCGCCGTTGTCAATGACATGTTATACATTTTAAATGTTTCTGGCATTTTATTCTCCGATTAGGACAATGCAATCACTAATCCAAGTGATACACCACCACTGACTGATGATGCTGTAGTATTTGCTGTGTTTGCTCGAGTGTATGCTGCATTTGCTTGGGCGTATGCAGCATTTGCAGCAGCCAAAGCTGAATATACTTGATTCCAAGTATTAGAGCTCATTTGCGTTTCTGTGATTGTATTCGCTTGTATCGAACTACCAGGTAATAAATCGATTGGCATTTTTATCCCACGTTAAAACTTAGACTAATTCTTTCTGATTTGGCTGGTAATGTTCGGTGTAACATATGACTCATGAACACCACACCTCTACCAACCACGCTATTTATTTCTACATTATGACAATTCTGTAAAGTGACTTCAGTGTAGTCTGGTAGTTTTGGTTGAGAAAAATGCCATGGAGACTGGAATATAAAGTCTTTTTCTTCGGCACTCTTTATCCAAAACACTCCAGAAATCATCGAGTCGTGATGATTATGTAAATCTTGATAACCACCAGACTCATATAAATTCAACCAACTATCTAGAATCTTCAATTTAGTGCAATCAATCTTCATCTGTTCACAATAAACATAAATCAAATTACCAAGAAATTGTTTTATTTTACCAAATTCTGATAAATCTAAAACATTATTTTGAGTTCGAATCGTGCTCATACATTTGCTATAGAAGGGTGTATCAGCATTATTCTCGATAATCTTTCTAGAGACAGTCAATATTTCATCTGTCACTAGTTCTTTTTGTTCTCTATACATCACATGACACGGAAAAAGTGTCAGCATATTCAAATCATTCATATCAAATTCCTACAATAATAATTGCTCCATTGCTTCCCATCGCATTACCTACACCACCATTACCAATAGTTGCAATGTATCTTGGTGAAGTATTTGGAGTCCAGCGATAATTGGCTTGTTGAGTATTTCCGCTGGTCACCACATTCGTATTTATGTAGCCTGATCCACCGCCGCCTCCGAAGCCACCAGCGTCACCGCCACCCTCACCACCACCAAAATAGCCGCCACCGCCACCACCAGATCCTTGGTCGCCGCCATTGAATGTTCCGATACCACCATTACCAAATCCTACGCCACCTGCAGCATACGGAGAACCTGTGGCTCCACCACCGCCGTTTCTTCCAGATCCAGAGTTGCCAGTTCTTCTTCCACCACTACCACCAGCACCCACTGCTGATTGAGTTCCACCATATCCACCTGCTCCACCTGGAACAGCATTTTGTCCTGTTGTTCCACCACCACCAGCACCGTCTCTTCCACCACCTGGAGTTCCACCAGCACTACCACCACCACCGCCAGCAACTAAAATTGGAGTTGAATTGATTTTGAACTCAATGCCAGAACCTGCACCAGCACCCGAAGCACCACGATCAGCAGGAATTCCTGCTCCAGCAGATCCAACAACAACATTATACTGAACTCCACTCTTAAAAGCAAGTATTCCTGTTGTGTATCCACCACCACCACCAGTTCCTACGCTTCCATATCCACCACCGCCAGCACCCCAAATTTGAACATTGGCGCTGAAATCGGTCATGGCTGTAAGAGTATACGCACCATTTGTTGTGATGTTGATTGTTGCTCCTGATGTGAGAGCGATATTGCTTTGTCCGCCAACTGCAGGAGAAATTGTAAAGGTTGTTACAATTCCAGTATAAGAGAATGCTCTCTGTGTACTTTGATTTTCTTGGTCTGTTGCGATTACAGTAAAGTTATATGTCGTTTCGGATACTGGGGGTGATGTAAGAGTACCACTAATCAATCCATTTGCTGCAAGACTCAATCCTGCTGGAAGTGAACTTCCAGACGCAAGAGTAAACGTAATTGTAGAATCTGAGGTCGCTTCAATTTGTTTTGACACCGAGCTGCTTACAACAAATTGACCAAGAGAAGAACTGGAAACCCAACTTGGATCGCCAGAAACTTGATAGCGTGGATAAGTTCCAACTCCACCATCTTCGTTTATAACATAGAGTTGATAAATTCCAGAATTTGCAGCAGGTGTTGTAAAAGAAAGAGAATTCGCATTGGCTCGCGAGACTGTTGGTGCTTGTGTGACGCCACTTATAGTTCCAAAAAATACACGAATATTTGGATTGAATCCTGTTCCTGTAATCGTAATTGTTTGATTACCAAGAGTATTTGCTGCAGTGGTGTTTGCTGGATATCCGATAGAGATGATTTTTGGACCTCCACCAGCCTCAATGATCGCACTCACTTCTCCAGCAAGTTTTGCTACAGCGAGAGTTCCTGCCTCAATTGCGGATCCTAAAAGTTTACCAGCCATTTTATGTAATCAAATATCGAAGAATTACAATACCAGAACCACCCAACCCACAAAGTTCTCCTGAACCACCCCAAGCACCACCACCGCCACCACCAGAATTTGTTGTTCCATCTGTTGCAGCAATTCCAGGAACACCATTTGGATTAGATGGACCATGTCGACCACCAGCACCACCACCGCCAGCACCACCAATGGATAACTGAGGCGCATAGCCAGAGTGTCCACCACCACCACCTGCATAATAAGAAGACGTTCCACTGATTGTAGAGACCAATCCTGCACCACCGCGACCAGTATTTGCGACTAATGGACCAACTCCACTATATCCTGGTTCACCTGCGCCACCGCCTCCACCACCTCTTCCACCATTCCAGTTGCTAACATTTGTTCCGCCATTTCCACCAGCATTTCCTTGTCCTGGAGTTCCTGCTGCTCCTGGACCGCTACTACTTTCGCCCATGCCACCACCGCCACCAGAACCACCTGTTCTGCCAGCACCACCATTATAGTTACCTCCGCCTCCACCGCGAACTGCAGTTGTGATGCTTGGGAATGAACTGTTTGCTCCATCTCCACCTTGAGTATAGGATGGACCAGAACCTCTCGCTCCACCAGCACCAACAGTAACTGTATATGTTGTGTTTCCAGTTGGAACAAATCCAGAACCTGTGACAACACCACCAGCGCCACCACCACCGCCCCATCCTCCGCCACCACCGCCGCCAGCAACAATCAAATATTCTACATTGATGCTATTTGGATTGGCGTCAACTACAAATGATCCAGAAGAAGTGAACGTGTGTATCTTATAATTACCAGAATATGTGATTGTTCCACCATTTGCTCTCAATGATGGATTGATCACAGTCAGACTAAATGTTTTCTCGGAGTATTGAAGTTCTGGATCTGGTCCAGCCTTTACAGTGAAGTTGTATGTTGTTGATGCAGCAGGTGGATTTGTCACATTGCCTGTAATTCTACCATTTGATGCAAGAGAAAGTCCAGGTGGAAGAGAACCAGAAATGATTGAGTATGTTAGATTGCTAGTGATGGTGTCATTTTTTGGATACTTGATGTAAACAATACCAGAACCACCTGCACCCCCAACTGCTTGGTGATTTCCGCCACCACCTCCACCACCAGTATTATTTGCACCAGCACCACCTACGACGGCACCACCAGCAGAACCACCACTTGATCCATTTGCAATGCCACCAAGACCACCAATACCTGCAGGTGCACCCCAGCTGCTGCCACCACCGCCACCACCAAAACCACCTTTACCAGCAGTTCCAGCACTATGATTTCCACCACCACCACCACCTGCGTAGTAATAAGAAGTTCCCGAAATGTTTGATGAATAACCATCACCGCCATGACCAGCACGAGTTCCGCTTACAGCGTCGATTGTGCCATTTGCCATTCCAGCTAATGATGTGTTTCCGCCAGCACCACCGCCACCACCAGCGTAATATTGATCAGAGAATTGAGTTTCTGGTGAATCACCACCACGAGTTCCGCGCTGCCATGATGGAATGCCAATCGCATTTGCACCGAATGATCGTGGCGCACCGCTATATCGATATCTTGCAGCAGAACCTCCACCGCTACCACCAATTCGAGCATTACTATCTGCGCCTGTATATGGAGCATCAGTTCTGTGACCTGACCCGCCTCCACCACCACCAACTGCAATAATAGTATTCCCAAAAGATGTGTTACCACCATTCGCGCCAGCTGGTGGACTTGATCCATATCCTGTTCCACCAGCACCACCAGCTCCAATAGTAATTGTGTAATTTGTTGCAGTGACATTCACAGTGTTTGCAAGAACACCACCTCCGCCACCACCACCACCCATGTCATTACCACCACCGCCACCTGCAGCAACGACAAGATAATCAACATTTCCACCACCAGAAGAAACAGTAAATGTTCCTGTTGATGTAAATGTGTGAATAGTAAAGTTGCCAACATTTGTGACAGTGCCGCCAGTTGCATAAATTGGAGTCAAATCTCCAGAATCATATGCAAAAAGTGGAGCAAGAGAAATATCAGTATTTGGAGAAATTGTTCCGAGATCTGATCCTGTAAGCCATGTTGGTGTTCCTGATATTGTAACACCAGGGAAATAAATTGCTGATCCGCCGTCAGTGTTGATTACATAAAGTGGAATAGTTCCGCTTGAAGTATTTGCAGGAACAGTAAATGAAAGAGAATTTGCATTTGCACGAGTGACGGTTGAAGAAACAACGCCATTCATATAAACAGCCACACCTGGATTGAATCCAGTGCCTGTTACAATTACAACTGAGTTGCCTGTATTATCAGCTGCAAGAGCACTATTTGCATAGGTCAGTGATGTGATCTTTGGACCACCACCCTGCGCAATGACAGCAGAAACGTCAGCTGCAAGTTGAGTTGTGGTGATTGTTCCGTTGGCAATTGCCGATCCAGATAATTTGCCAGTAAATGCAGGCATATGATTTCATTAACTCCAAAACTCAGTCAACACACCAGCACCACCACCGCCTCCACCGCCCCCACCACCTGAGCCAGGGATAGAATCATCAATTACGTTTACTGATACAAATTTTGTTTCAATAGAAATTGGTGCTCTTCGAACATTGGTGACAACAGATTTTCTTTGATCCTTGATTACTATTCTTTTCGTTTCTGTTCTATTTTGAATTTCTACTGATCTTGTTGTAATTGGATCATATAAAGTTCGTGAAACATGTTTTGCATCGTTCTTTGTATCTTGAACAAAAACATAACGCTCATTTATAATTGAACACTTTCGATCACCAGAGAAATTTCTATCTGAAATAGAAACTGATTGTTTATTATTCAAATATGAAATTCTGAATCCATAAACTTTATTTGATTCTTGCACAACAACTGTTCTCACTGACATTACAACTTTATTTGAACTCACAGCGACGTTTGTTATGATTCTAGGATTGAAAACTGAATAATTTGGTGTATTTTCTAATGTGTTTATAAATGTTTCTTTTACAGGAAATGTTTTATATGTTGTATTACTTGCTTGTGTCGTCGTAGCACTGCCAACATAAATGGTTACAGTTATTGTTGAGCCAATATTTCCTGGAGCAACAGAATTTACTCCAAGAATTGTTTTTGTATTGATTGGTACGCCAGCCTTCCCAGGGGATGCTATAGATCTAACAACAACAAAAGAACTCACCGACCCTAGTTTTACTACATTATTATTTGCAATAACATCTAGGGTCGGTCTATATGAGTTAAATCGCGTATCAACTAATGCCATTAGATATCGACGCTGGCAATAATATTATTCAATCCACCACCAGAAATTGTAATCGACACCTGCGTATTTGTTGAGTTACTTGTTGCCAGTGTCGTATTCTTACTATTGCTTGAGGTGAAGAGCATACCATTTCCATCAATAGTGAGAGATACATTCGCAGCCACTCGATCGCCAGTGCTATTATAAGCATTGACATTAGCAGTTGTCGAAATGGAGTTTCCAGTATACACATAACTTGTATCTGCCATCACAACACTAATCGTAATTGGTAGTGTTGGAGTAATTACGTGAATCGTGTGGCTTCCCTTTTCGCGGCTTGCGCCCCAGAGACGATTGCTTTGATCTAGACCAATCATTCTAAACTCTGTTGGATATGTTGATGTCATTTCCCAACCAGTAGTTGTATTGAAGGTATAGAAACGAAGACCGCCAGTATATGGAACTGCCATTTGAGTTCCAGCGTCATTCATTGGCATCAATCCTCTTGGAATATCATTCACACTTGCAAAGGTCACTTTACTGTGATAGGTAAGAACATTATCATTAGTTCCAGAACCAATCGTATATGTCATCATTGTTCTCTTACCAGAACTGCTCCAACGACTTGAACCACTACCAAATGCAGCAGAACGATCTATAATCCAGAAAGTGATGTAGTTTGTTCCACTTACAGTGAACTGCCATGGTTGCATATTCCAACTGTTGCGATTATAATAATCAGCACCTTCAGTTGAATATGCTGCAGCATGTGTCGCAAATGTGTCTGCTCCAGCATAAGTCATCGTGCAATTTGCTGCAGCAACAGATCCATCTGATGGATTCCAAACGTAACGAATTGGTGACAATGAAGAATACGTTCCCTCAAAGTGACTGCTATAGAACACACGACGTGTTGCGCTATCGCGGCGAATGTTACTTGGGTAACTTCTCATATAATGGTTATTATAACTTCTGTGACTATCGCTAATCACTGTTGTTACTGCAGTTGATGATGGATGTATCTTGCTAATAGTGTAGCGGCTGAAATGAGCGGTGTCATTGAGACGAACTGTAACAAAAAACAAGAATCCAGAATCATCACGACCCATGAAGAAGTGACGTTGCCACTGACTATCAAGAGGGCGACTAATACTATTCAATCCTGACTCATAACCAGTCCATGTCATAATGCGATCAAAGTCTGGACGACCTGAAAAAAATCCCCACATTCTGTTATTTGAAGAATCTTCAAAAAGAAATGCATTTGGGACTCCTTCACTGTTTCCTGATTGATATGTTGTTCCGAGTGTTGCATCATCTGCAACAATATGAATGTTATTAAAGTTGTCACCACTATTAGCGTTGGTTCTGCCAGTAATAGAATAATACGATCTACCGCCAGCTGTTTTCCATCCTCTTCTTACTGGAAAATTTGGAAAGTCTAAAGAACGCCAGCGTGTATCAACAAAACCAGTGTTATAGGATTGCGAATCACCATTACCCCAGCAAGATTCAACACCCTTTGAAAGAATCATCAAACCCCATTCCACAAAGTTGTCATGGGTATAGATGTATGATTCTGCGTGATTGAAGTGATATTTTTGCATCCAAAGTGGGGATAGCGTATTGGCGTCATATCCCTGACCTTCGATGAAGATTCGATTCTTTGATAGATTTGCGTCTTCAATGACCGCATACATCGAATTACTTGCTCTATTTACTGCTACTTCTGGCATTGCTATTACTCCTTATTCTGACGGTGGTGTCTCATCTACAACACCATGCATATTTTTTATTGTTTCCCACCAAGCATCGGCTTCAGCTTTATCAGCCCATGCGACCTGATCTCCAGTGGGTGTTGGTTTGAATGGTTGATAAACGATGACTTTCTCACCATTTAGAGCCTCGAAAGTGCCGTCGTTAAAGCGAGTTGTAATTGCCATGTTTAGTTCCTAGTATATAAAAAGGTTACGGTAAGGTCTGCTCCAGGGATACCAGATCCAACAGCTGCAGTGTCTACAGTTATGTAATCTCCATTATTTATATTTGCAGCAGCGCTATAGGTAGCAGAAGATGTTTGACCAGTTGTTACATTGAGCATTATAAAGTTTGCACCATTCTTCATAATAATAAATCTTGCATTCGAACCGATTGGTGCAGTTTCGACTCGAGCCTTCACAGAAGTAAGAGTAATGTTTCCAGGAACGTACCATTTCTGTGTTCCTGCAGAAACACTCAATGTTCCTGTTTTATTGAAGTGGCGTTCGAAGGTAGGTTTATTTGCTACGATTCGAGCATCAGCTTGACCTGCAACCCAATTGATAAACTCTGAGGTTGTATTTGCATAGTCTACGAAGTTTTTCGGAATCCATTTTCCTGTCAAAGCATCTTTCCAAAGGAAAGACATCGCGAGATCGCCAGCAAGCGGTTCGTCGATTGTAATCTCATTATACATTCCATTCTTTCTATGCTGCAGATAGACCTTTGGAACTCCATTTGCAGAAAGATTGGTCTGTAGATTTCGCACGACAATGTTACCACGCATTACTTCGTGATTTCCACATTGATAATAAAGAGTATTTGGAGTGTTATTTGCAACAACCCATGTGAGAGTATTTCCAGAAGTTGATCGACTTCCCGTCACTCCATTTGTATATTCGTTAAGATAGGCTCCTGAAGAGAAATCATTGCTCGTTGTAAGATAGAGTTGATGATTTAGTTCGCTTCCAATTACTTGAAAGCGATATGTTCCACCGCGATAAACAATTACTTCTTCATTGAAGTTATGACTTTCATCGACATGCCAGTGCGGAGGAGTATTTGCGTTACCTGCATGCGTCATCATTCCTTCGAAAGTAATATTTACATTTGGTGCAGTGAGTGACGGAGAGACAGCTCCAAATGTTTCTGGAATATTCCAAGTGAGCGTTTGTACTGTGTTTCCGTTGATTGTTGTGTTTCCATATACAACTCCATCAACAAGATTATCGTTTTGTGCGCCTGGAATCCATTTGATAAATGCATTATGCACATGAGTTGCATTTGCAACAGCTGTGACATTCATATTGCTTGCTTTATTTGTCCAGAGATATCTACCCTTTTTGTGAATAGTTACAGTTGGATCGAGTGTGTTTGATGTAAGAGTTCGACTATATGGGTTTCCGTTTGGAAGCCAAGACCACGACCAAGCTCCAGTTGAACCTTCACCATGAGCATCAAGTGTGAAATTGAGAATCTCAGGCGGGAACTTATCAACAGAATTGAGATCAGTAATATCTCCACCAAAACCAACATTTGAAGAAACCGTACTTTGAATTTCTGCGATATTGATTGCGCCATTCGTCGTATTCGAAGTAGCAGTCTTACCTTCTGCAGTAATAATCAAAGCCTTTGGACTTGGTGTATTTGCAGTTGGTTTACCAACAATCGCAATACTTCCTGTATTTGCATCGATAGAGAGTTTAGCACCACCCAAATCAATCGTGCTGCCGCTGAGATACATGTCGCGGAAACGACCATTTGCTGTTCCAATATCAAACAATTCATTGTTTGCTGGAGTAAGATGACCATCAATGATTGTATTCTTCAGTAATGCCATTTACTTGTTCTCTAACTTCTTGAGTTGTTCTAATAGTTCTTTTACAGACTCAATCAAGTATGCAGTCACCTTCGTGTAATACACACCCATTGGTTTTCCATTCTCATCAAATACAACCAACTCTGGTGCAACTTGTGCAACTTGCTCAGCAATCAAACCTGCTTCAGTCTTATTTACACCGATACGATTATAGGTCACACCAGTAAGACGATCAATAATATCTAATGCACCAACGATTGGATTGATATTCTCTTTGATTGCAGAGGTTGATGTTTCGACTAAATTGTTACAACTCACTGCGCCTGTGACATAAATGCTATTACCTACTGTGACATTATTGTTTGATACGTTTGCAGTAAGTGTAGAGGAAACAGCAAATACATTTGCTGTTCTATTGAATGTTAGATTTGATGTGCCGTTTGCGATTCCATCAAGATTGAATATGATTTGAGTATTTGAGGTTGTGCCACTTACACTCGCATTTCCAGCCAAACCTTGTGGACCTTGTGGACCCTGCGGACCCTGTGGACCCTGTGGACCTTGCGGACCTTGCGGACCAGTTGGACCTTGCGGACCAACAACACCTTGTGGACCCTGTGGTCCAGATGGTCCTGATGGACCTTGTGGTCCAGTTGCTCCAGTCGGACCAGAAGGACCAGCACCTTCGTGAATGACAATATCAACAGTTGAATTTGCTTCTGGTGCAGTTCCGAAAACAACGTTCGAATTTGCAACAGAATAATCAGTATTTCTTTGCAGAACGCGATCTACGAATACAAGAACACTATTTGCTCCAGCTGGAGTGGTGCTCATTGCAAACGTTACGTTATTTCCATTTGCTGTATAGCGATCTATAACAGATGGATTTGTTAGCAACTGATAGCGAATACTCACCCAAGATGTGCCATTCCATTGCCATGTCAATGCGCCATGACCATAGATCTCGCCCAACGTTGGTGAATTTGGAAAATTAATTGCCATCTAGTAAAAAACTCTTTATATTTGACTATTTATTTTTAGAATGTTATTGAACCATTTGCTGTGAAAACGTATACAGTGTATCCACCATTCGATGATACTGTTGCGTTGACTGTATTGATAGCATTTGCAGTAGTATTCGCATGTCTCAATACAACTCTACCACCAGATCCAGCTGATCCAGTTGTGCCAGTAGAACCAGGATGACTTGCTCCAGCACCAGCACCACCAGTAAAACCAACCCAGCTAAATGTTAGTGCTGGACCACCAGTTGTTGTGCTTCCATTATTTCCAACTGTTGTAGATCCAGCAATTGCTCCTGGATTATTATAATTACCTCCACCACCAGCAAGCAATGCTGGTCCACCACCAGCAGCACCATAAAATCCACCACCACCACCACCCCAACTACTTGCATCTCCTGGAACTATTGTTCCAGTTCCACCAAATAAACTTGTTCCATTTGCACCAGCTGGTTGAGTTCCACCACCAAATCCTGCACCATAACCACCACCTGATCCACCACCACCACCACCCGCAACAATTATTGTTGCGCTTTCATTGCTGCCCAAAAATCCAGTCACACCAGACCATCCACCACCACCAGCACCAGCACCAGATGCACCATTAGGACCTGCATTTCCACCCAATCCACCACCATTTGTTCCTCGAGTTCCTCCAGTTCCAGGTCCTGCACCATATGCACCACCACCACCTCCACCACCAACTAGAATATTGTATACCTTTCCAGCAGAAAGTAAATATGTTCCGTTCGCAATACCGCCAGAACCACCCCCACCTCCATACTGACCAGGATTATCACTACCACCACTTCCACCACCAGCACCAACTGCTAGAATATCCACAGTTATTCCACCTGCCAGTGGCCAAGTTCCTGCACTTTTTTCAATCTGTACATCTATTTGTGAAAAAACTCCAGAAGCATTTGTGAGGCTTACTGTTCTTTTTACACCAATAATACCAGAGTTTCCTCTCATTATGAGATTTCCTCATATGAACAAACTGCATGTAAATGATTATTTGCACCAGCAGTTACACGCATGTAGTCGCCTTCTTCCATATAGACACTTGTGTCTTTTGAAACAACGACAAGTGTCGCTGCAGAAGGAACAGCAACGTTATGCGCTACTTTAAAATCTGTTCCAGATCTATTGATTGTGACTGTGATGTTTGAGGTATTTGCACCGTCAACATTTGGAACAATCAAAGAATTGACTTTGAATAATTTATTACTGCTTGCAGAATTTACAACTAAGTTGCTTGCAACTGTTGTGACATTTGCATAAACTGTTTTTCCTATAATCGATGCTACATTGACTACATTTGGCGCTGCCATTTTATCCTCCAAATACAATAGTCATTGCTATTGCTCTTCCTGTTGATCCAATAACTCCATTTGCACCTGCAGGTCCTTGTGGACCCTGTGGACCCTCTGGTCCCTGAGGTCCTGTGGATCCAGTTGGTCCTTGTGGTCCTTGTGGACCAACCATTGCTGGAGATGCGTCAACCCACTGCGTTGATGTTCCATCACTATAATAAATCTTTAGAATGCCAGTGTTACTATCCCACCAAAGAGAATTTGCACTTACATTGATTGGTGGTGTATCAGAAATATTGACACTTGATCCACCACCAAGACTTATGAGCGACACAGTCGTCACACCACCAGCATTGGATGTTTGTACTGAAATGGTTGATGTGTTGATGAAGTTAAGTGTATTGGTAAGGCTGTTTGAATCGCTATTTGCAGTTACATAAATGTTACTTCCAGATCCTGTTGGACCAGTTGGACCACCAGAAGGACCAGTCGGACCAGTTGCACCACTCGGACCCTGCGGACCAATCACACCTTGTGGTCCTTGAGGACCTGCAACAGTTGATACAGGACCTGTGGGACCTTGTGGACCAACAGGACCAATTGATGTCAATGTGTATGTTAGAATATTTGCATTGTTTGCAGGAGCAGAACTAAAAATAAGTGTATTACTATTCGCATTGATCGAATAAGATGCATTTGACTGTACAACTGCATCGACAAATACAATAACTGCATTTGCGTTGACAACTGAGGTCGAAAGCGTGAAAGATGTGCAAGCACCAGTGCCAGTAAATAGATCACGAAAGATTCCTGGCTGACCGACTGGTAGATAACTCAGACTATTCCAAGATGTGCCATTCCATTGATATGTTACTCCATTATAGGAATAATAATCATTTACTGACGGCGAATTTGGAAAATCAAGTGCCATTGAGAAACTCTGTTATTGTTGACTATTTATTTGTTACTATCCCACAAACTTTAAAATAACAATGCCAGAACCACCTGCACCACCAGCAACGAAACCCACGTTTGGATTCATTACACCAGCTCCTCCACCCCCAGTAAATGCAGTCCCGCTTGCTCCTGTTTGCACAGCATTTATACCATTTGCTCCACCACCAAGACCGCCAGTGGATGTTCCGCCGCCTCCTCCACCACCAGAATAGTATGTAGAAACACCAGATATTGATGAGGCTAAACCATCTCCACCATTTCCTTGAATTCCACCACCACCTGCAGTTGAAACTCCTGGAGCACTTGCCCCACCTCCTCCAGCACCAAAGGTGCCGCCGATAGGATTGGTACAGTTACCACCATCATATCCTTGTCTTGATGCACTTATATAAGAACTGCCAGGATATACTCCCTTACCACCTGAAGCATTAGGATAACCACCACCTCCACCACTGCCACCATTCATTCGACCAGTGTATGGTGCACCAAATCCCGCACCACCACCAACTGACTCAAGTGGACCAAATGCACTATTTGATCCAGCTGCACTAGAAGATCCACCACTACCTACTGAAATTGTATAGGTATTGCCAGCAGTTACTGGATATGCGGTTCCTGTAAGAAATCCACCAGCACCACCGCCACCTTGACCACTTCCATTATCAGCGCCGCCACCACCACCGCCGCCAGCGACAATAAGATAGTCAACCTGTGTAACACCTACAGGGCAAACCCATTGCGATGTTGATCTAAAGGTTTGAATTCCTGTAGTTGAAATTTGATATTTTAATATTACTATACCTGAACCACCTGCGCCGCCTGCTGATGCACCAGGAGCAGTCCATGCACCACCACCACCACCGCTACCAGTATTTGTTCCTCCAGCAGTTCCAGATGGTAAACTTGGATATGTTCCACCTGTTCCTCCTCCACCAGATCCACCTGTACCACCTGGTCCAGAAGGACCATCTGATCCATTTGAACCACCACCGCCACCACCTGCATAAGTTACAGAAGAACCTAATATCGTAGAAGCAAGTCCAATTCCACCGTTTCCACCATTGAATTTAGTTGAGGTAGATCCTACGCCTCCTGCTCCTCCCCCACCAGCACCACCTGCGCTCAATGTTGGTGACCAAGTAAAACTACCACTTGCATTGCCTCCATTATTTCCTTGAGACGGTGATGTTGCTGGTGTATTTCCAGCACCACCAGAACTTCCTCGACCACCACCGCCACCACCAGATCCACCTGCTAATCCAGAACCCAGAGGCGATGCTGCACCAGGTCCTCCTGCAGCAGTTCCACCACCACCGCCACCTGCAGCAGTAATCGCATTGAATACTGATGAGGTTCCGTTAGATCCTTGCCCTTGTAATCCAGGCGCACTTGCTCCACCACCAACAGTAACATTCAAAACAGCACCTGGTGTCACAGAGAGATTAGTACCTACAATGTATCCACCTGCACCACCACCTCCACCACCACCTCCTGGTGCACCATTATCACCACCACCACCTGATCCACCACCACCAACAATCAAATAGTCAACCTCTGTAACACCTTCTGGGCAAACCCATGTGCCAGAAGCATTGAATATAACTATGTTAGAAAATTTGGAAATAAACCCACCACTCAAAACATAACTTAAAGTATAATTTGATATACTACCAAATTTAATATTATCTTGAGTCGATGTTAAACTAAATGGTTTTGGACCAAGACTTCGAGAAGAAATTTTCTTGTTTGTAACTTTGGAGTTTTTTGCAGACAAACGTGTCATTTTATATCACACACAGTTCATTATTGCATTTCTGTGCCGAAAACAGTAAATCCTAAATTGTTTACTCCAGTAGTGTTTGCTTGAATTGTGATAATATCATTTGATCCTAGTGCCATACCAACTGTGAGAGCAATTGAATCATTCGCTGGCACAACAGTGTTGAATGCGATATAGTGCTGATTTGCAAGAGCTGCTGAATTCGCACGAATTGCGATGTTGTATGCTGCATTTACTGTTGCACGATTACAAATCATCATTGTTGACACAACAGTATTCTTCAATGATGGACATGTATACAAATCTACTGTGCTTGTATTTGACGGCGCAGACTGCCCTAAAATTTTATATGTGATGTCAGATGTAAGTGGCATGATTATAACCCTGCTAAGAAGAATGGATGAATTGCGATGAATACTGGACCTGTTGGTCCTTGTGGTCCTGTGCTACCCACCACACCCTGCGAACCCTGCGGACCTTGTGGTCCAGTCAATCCTTGCGGACCCTGTGGACCTTGTGGTCCTGGATTGTTTATAAATGCATCGATCCATTGTGAGGATGATCCATCATTATAATATATTTTGAGTTTTCCTGTTTCAGAATCAAACCAAAAATCTTGATTTGCTCTTGCTGAGCCTGGAGCAGTAGAACTTACACTTACATTCGCATTACCATTTCCACTACCACCACCACCTCCGCCAGTGATTGTGACTGTGACTGCATCTCCAGTGTTTGTTGCAGTGACTGCATCACCCACAAAGTTGATGCTTGATGCATTTGTGGTTCTTGTTGTGCCTTCGTCTTGAATCGTGAGGCTTGTTCCTGTTCCAGCAGGACCTTGTGGACCTTGTGGACCTTGCGGACCTGTGTCAGGTGTAAGTCCTAAACTCACCCATGATGATCCATCCCACTGCCAGCTGCTGCCGCCATAGGAGTGAATATCATTTAGACTTGGTGAATTT
>Ga0169931_10006030_pt1 | contig 18352 bp, 18 predicted proteins | sample Kivu_15m_20L_FD_129675 | JGI IMG/M metagenome (GOLD analysis project Ga0169931, IMG submission 129675) | Freshwater microbial communities from Lake Kivu, Western Province, Rwanda to study Microbial Dark Matter (Phase II) - Kivu_15m_20L... | ecosystem: Environmental > Aquatic > Freshwater > Lake... | reverse complement strand
GGCTGTTGTTTTTTTGATTGTCTCATAGGCAACCTTTCGTTTAATGTTGATAGGACAGTCTCTATATGAGAATACATACACTGTTAGCGCCCAGACTCCGGTCACAGATGCCTGCCGACGACTGTGAACCCCAGACAAGTCAGCGGGTATGACCTCACCAAACGCTGACCGACGCCGCGGACAGGTCGAGGGCCTGGGGTGCTACCTGCGGGAAACCGCCACAACCTCCCTGAGCCTGGGTCGCTACCTGTGCACGCAAAGAGCGTACGCCAGCGGGATGTCTGCCGCGATCATTCTCCTGCTGCTGGCGTACGCCACTCGCGACAACGCGACTCGGTTCCTGACGCTCGTGATCCTGACGGTGGCCGCAGGATCATTCCTGATCACGATCTTGGCCGCGTACGCATCCCGGTCGAAGATCCCCGGATTCAACGAGAGAAACACCCGGTCGGCGCTAAGACTGGTCGCCAGGTACAGCGAACGCCTGCAGGAAATACCCGTGAACATAGCTAACATGAACACCCGCATGAACGCCATCGACCAGATGCTCAGCAGGTACGTGATGGTGGCCGCCAACGGGGTAAGGAACCCGGATAACGCGGCGAGGGCGGCCGCTATGACCCTGTGCACGGACGAGCAGGAGAGGTTGACCGCGTACCTGAAAAGCCCCCAGGCGCTGGAGGAGTCCGTGGACATTTTGGACGTGCGCGACACGCCCAAGAAGATCGCCGTATACCGGAGAACCGGGGTGGACGGTCACGGTGAGGGCGATGCGAAAAAGATCGCCCTGAGGGTGTGCCTTGAAAACTGCATCCTGGATCGGGGAGACAACGTGGTGCTGCTAGAAGCGCCGGAAGGATTGGGGCAGCACTTGCATACCGGGGGCTGGAGCCAGGTCGGGGAATGGGTCGGTCCGGTTGCCCCCGAGGAGGTCGAGATCATGGCGACGCTCTGGGATCATGGTAGAAGCGAAGTCTACTCCACCGCCCCGATACTTTACCAGGCGGCGAAAACCCTGTAGGATCCGGGGCGCGAAGACGTGTGTTTCGCTGGTGAAAAAGGGCACACTATAGAAGGTGACACGGAAAGACCTACCTATGGCGCTCACAGCATGGGCGCTAGGAGTATCATCGGTGGCGCTCGCCCTAACCGAGTCCCCGCTCATCGGTACGGGTCTGGGAATCATCTGCGTCAGCGTACTGATGCTGAGCAGAATATCGGGTGTCTACTCTCTGTCGTGTTCCAAATGCCTGGGAAGCAACAGGAAAGTGAAACGCCACTACCAGCAACCCCTGGTGACGGTCGGGGCCAGCACCACCGTACAAGGTGACAAACCCCAGGTGGTGCTGGGATGGTCCGTAACCTACATCAGCGTGACGAAATGCGGCGGATGCGGCGGGGAAGAGACCGCCAGTCACGAAGCCTTCATAAGCAGGAGCCTGGCCCCCTCTCGACAAGACGCCGTGGCGTACGCCTCGGAAAACAGGGAGATACTGATAAGGGAGTCCAGGTAGGGGCTTTGGTATTACGGTAAAACAAAGGACACTACGAACAGTAACCGAGGTATGCGGAGTAAAACCTACGCGAGTATAACCCTGGCGGGGGCGGTCGTCGTACTGTTCCTCGTTTTGTCGGTCAGCGTCTCCTCGATATTCCGGGATGCGACTCTCGCCACACCCCCCGCGGAGACACCCCGGGAACCCGGTCTGGTCGGTCCCCCGGCGAGCGTGGCGGGCACCCTAACTAGCGATCCGGGCGCCGCGAACGACCCGACATCCCCGACCACCACCCTCGCAGAGTACCCTTACCGGCCGCTCTCGAACTGGCCGCAGGGCCTGAAACCCCTGGAGAACTACGGGGTGAAATCCGAATATAACGTGGAGGACAGCAATCGCTGGGACCTGGAGATACGGGGCAATATAAACATAATCACCGGGGCTCTGGTGACCGACATGCGCGAGAACGGGTGGGAAGTGGAAGTACTATTCTCGTACCTGGGGATCGAGATACTGGGAACCTACGGTGAATCCAAAATGTCGGTGTTCGTGGACACCCTCCTTAGCGACGAGAGCAACCTCTCGCACATGGTCGTGGTATACCAGAAAACCCCCATACCGTACCAGGCTCCCGTGGTCACCACTCCCGCCGAGGCGAACTCCAAATCCTAGGCCCGTATAGAGGGTACGCGCTTACCGTCAGGATCCCGACGGGAACTGGAAACGGTACAGACCCAGGGAATCGAAAGGGGCGGCGGGCAAAACCCTGTAACTCCACGACCCTGACAGCATCAAGGTGGCGGTCGGCTTGCGGGCCGGTTCACCGGCGATGATCCTCGGTATCTCCGCGGCGGTGACCTGCGAAGATCCGACGCCCACTAGTACACCTGCGGCGTTCGATGTCAGGCGCGCAGAACCCATCACGAAAGCCCCGCAGAAGGAAAAGTTTCCCTTGGAATCCGGGCAGTCCACGGTATAGGTTTCCTGGAGGGTGGCCGACTGCGCGCCAGTGTCCACCCTGTAGACCACCACCCGGGAATGTTCACCGAATTTCCTGTTGTCAAACACCATCACCTCGTTGTCTGAAAGAAAGTGGGCGTCGTGCGGCAAGGACAAACCATTTAAAGGATCGCCTTGGATGGTCAGGGACTTGTCGGTGACGTTCCCGCCTAGCGACCATACAACCTCCCCTGAGGGCCAGTTGATGAGGAAGGCCCCGTCTATGTGCCTGGCTGTCACCATAACGGTTCCCTTCCCGGGGGACGAGTTTTCGTCCTGGTAGAAAGCCAGGGAGTTCAAATGTTCCGCGTCCACCGCACAGTACGGTTTTGCGTCGGTAAGGGAATGAACCGCCACCCACAGGGGTTCACGGACGGCGGCGGGCAGATGCTCCTCCGTCCTCCAACTATGTACGATGCGGCCGGAATTCGTCACCTCGACGACCCTGCCGCGCAGAACCGGGTCCGACCCCGTTGGTGCCCGCCTGGGACACAACTTGGTAGTGGACGAGGACTCTATGACCTTGGTGGCGTCCATGGGGGTGTCCGACATCTCCTCGTAGATGATCCCCAGAAGATTGCCGTTGGGTAAAACGGCGGCGGCATGCGGATCCAATCCAAACTTCCCCACGGGAACCCACTGCTGGTCGGGCTCGGCGGACAGTTCATTTACGATTTTGGTTGACGATTGAAAACCCAATCCCGGAGTGTTGCTATAACTCTGTACCTCGGACTGCCCCGGCGGTAGAACCACCTTTTGAAACCCGACCACCCGGTCCCCGTCACGGAAAAAATCCGCCGCCATCCATGCATCGCCCCGGATGTAGGCCGGGAAACCGTTTGGTTCCAATATTAACTGAAAAGAGCCGGCCTGACCAGGCATGAACGGATTTGGTACGGTAGTCAGCATCAACCAGTCGGTGAAGGTGCCTTCTATGGTTATTTTAGGGAATTTCTCAGGCAGACACCGCACTTGTACGGTCATAGGGGTCTCGTCCTTGCCCTCGTGCACAACCGACAGATCGAACCCGTAGCCGTCGAAGCCCGGAATTTTGAGAGTGTCCAGCGCCAGGGTTCCGTCGGCGGCCATGGACACCGACTCGTCGGCCAAGGACCAGGATTCCCCCAGCCTGAGGGCCCCCGGAACGTGGCAATGGGCCGCGTACAGGGACGGACTATGCGCGGAGCGCAGAACCTGGGAGTCGGGGGCACCGGACAACAGTACAGGGTCGGCGGGAAAAACCGCTGGGACGACGCTAGTTTGCGGGGAACCGGTTGACGCGGAAGAACAGGCCATAAGAAAAACCCCGAAAATCAATGCTATTTTTCTGGAAAATTTCCGGGATTTCTTCACGCCCTCTCACCGTGCAACTCGAACCGGTATGGTCAACTAGGAGACCCGGACGACGCTATAGGATGCCTATTGCGCGGGTGGCCATACAGTAACACGGGTATGAACGCCCCCAGTGCCGACCGGAAGAGCGAGATCAAAGAAAAACTCGCGCAGGCGCGCAACGCGATGATCGATGTGATAGTGGGACAAGAGCACCTCGTGGAACGTATCCTCATCGCCACCCTGGCCAAGGGCCACATACTCCTAGAAGGTGTACCGGGACTGGCGAAAACCAAGACGGTCAAAACCTTCGCCCGCATCTGCCAGGGGGAGTGGCAGCGCGTACAGTTCACCCCCGACTTGATGCCCTCAGACGTGACCGGGACCAGGATATGGGTCCCGGACAAAGGCGACTTCAAAACGGAACTCGGCCCCGTGCACACCAATTTCCTCCTGGCGGACGAGATCAACCGGGCTAGCCCGAAAGTCCAGTCGGCGCTCCTGCAGGCCATGGAGGAACGCCAGGTGACTATCGGGAAGAAAACCTACACCATCGAGGAACCCTTCATGGTCCTGGCCACCCAGAATCCGATAGAGAGCGAAGGTACCTACGCCCTCCCCGCGGCTCAGTTGGACAGGTTCATCATGAAAGTCGGAATATCCTACCCCAGCAAAACTCAGGAAGTAGAAGTACTCCGCAGGCACATAGTGGGGGACGCCGGAGCGGCAACGTCCCTGACGTTGCAAGACATCCTGCAAGCCCGCGAGTTGGTCGAGGCCGTGCACGTACCCAAAGAGATCGCGGTCCTGATAGTCGACCTGGTGCAGGGCACTCGTAACGTGGGAACCATCGTCCCGGAATGGTCGGAAGCGGTAACCTACGGGGCCGGAGTGAGAGGAAGCCTGGCACTTATGACGGCCGCCAGAGCAAGGGCGTTTGTCAAGGGTCGAGACGAAGTTGCCGTGGGGGACGTAGTCGACCTCGCGGAAGACACCCTGGCGCACCGTCTGTGCGTATCCTACAAAGGTTCATTGAAAGGCGTAACATCCAAGATGGTGGTGGAGCGCGTAGTAAGGGCAGTCCTACCGTCGACATGAACCTGGCGGTGCTCAACCTCCTGTCTTTGCCCCAAAAAGACGGGATGCGCAGAAGCTACATGGGGCAACGATTCTCCAAAATCCCGGGGAACTCCGAGGAGCGGTTGTCTCCTACGGAGTACGCCTACGGGGACAACCTGCGCAAAGCCGACTGGAACACCTACGCGAAGACCGGAATTCTGCACGTGCACCGATCCGAATCCTACAGCACCCCGATCGTGAGAATGGTGCACAACGACAGTCCCACCATGCTCTACGGCAGGGAGACGTCCAAAAATGCGGTCCAGGTCGCGGCCTACCGATCCCTTTCCTATGTGGGCGTGCGGGGAGGTTCGGAGGTGGTACTGGAAAAGGAAAGCGGCAACCTAAGGTTGAAACTGAGCGACATAGGGAACGTCCAGGAACTCACCAAACCCATACGATGGGGGTCGACGCCCGAACACGACCACGTGATCGCCAAAATCTCCTGCAACTGCGTGGACTCACTGATCGTATTCTCTGTGGACATGCGGACATCCGGGGAAACCCTGTCCCTGCTGAGGAACCTCTCGGTCAACAACCTGTTATGCATCCTGCTCATCAAGGACCCGTCGGAACTATCCTTGAGGCCGGCTGGTGTGCTGCGGTTTCAAGATCCCCTGACCGGTGAAATCGTCAAGTTCGACTCAAGTTCGCGGTCCCTGGCCGCAAAGTACGAGGAGTTGGCGTTTAGAAAATACCTCGACGTCAAAAACCAGATCCAGGAGATGGGGGCATTCCTCATAGAGATGGACACCGCCTCCGTGGTCGACGACGTACTGGGTTCGAGGCTGCCGCGCCGAGTATGACCTTCGAACACCCCGCTTTCCTGCCCCTGGTCCTGCTTCCTTTGATCGCCTACGCCCTGTACCTGCGCGAGATAAAGAAAAGAAACTCGAGGATAGTATACTTCACGGGCACGACCATGCTCGAAACCTTGTCCCCGAAACCCAGGCTGGACCGGGTGGCGACTGTCGTCGGACTGGCGGGGGTCGTGCTGCTGACACTCGCGCAGAGCGGACCGGGAATAGTATTGAAGGAGGATGTGTCCAACAACAGCATCGTCCTGGTTGTCGACGTCTCCGGTTCCATGACGGCAACCGACGTCAAGAAGACGCGACTGGACGCCGCGAAGAACGCCGCGGCGGCCTTCATAGCGAACGCCCCGAAAGAATGGACGCTCAGCGTGGTATCGTACAACGAGACGGTATCCGTACCGTCGTACCCCACCAAGGACAGAACGCTCAGCGCTAACGCCGTAAGAGATCTGCTGGCGGGAGGGGGCACAGCGACGGGAGACGCCCTGCTGCTGGCATACGCCGTCGGCCGGGCGGGGGATGCCGACAGAGTCCAGGAATCGGTGGCGGCCGGAGCGAACTTCGCCGACCCCAAACCCACCGATGTCATACTGATAAGCGACGGCGCGCAGACGGCAGGAAACGCCACCGTGGCCCAAGCTGCGGAACTCGCGGTCGAACTGGGGGTCCAAGTGTCGACCGTGGCCCTCGGCACCCCGGAGGGCGAGATAAGCATACTCACCCCCGACGGGCTGACCCAGATTTTGAAAGTACCACCGGACTTTCTCACCCTCCAGAGACTGGCGCAGGTGACTGGTGGACAATTCGTCTCGGCCTACACCGAGGAAGAAATGAGCCGCCTGTACACGTCGGTGACGTCGTCCCTGATCCGTAAACCGCAAACCACCGACCTGACGTTGCACACCATAGCGACGGGGATAGTCCTGCTGCTCGCGGCCTACGGAATATACGCCCGTAGAAGGTCCTCTTGAACCAGGCGAAGAAAACCCGGACGATCGCGGGGCTGCTGATCCTGTGCCTACTGGCGGGATGCGCAGAATTGCCCGTCTCCGGAAGTTACTGTGTTTTCCCCGGTCCCGGAGTACGGGAAGTTGAACCACCGACGGAGGACTACCTCGTCCCGTGCGTGGGCTCCGACCGGTACAAGGCAACGGTACGCATCGAGAGCGGGTGGCAAGTGTACTCCTGGGAGGAAATAATTGCCAACAACCCCAACCCGCCCCTGTTCCTTCAAGGTTTCGGTATGCCGCCACGAATAGTGCCCGGACGGCCCGAAGAGCAGATAGTGCTCCAAGCAGGCAACACCCCGGGCGGGACCGTCTTGATCAAAGGGTACGCCTCCTATCCGGAGGCCCTGCGCGACATCGACGACATGTTCATACTGGACTTCGAAAAGCAAGTGATCGCGGGGGCGATAACCGTACTGAGCCGGGAAAGCGGCGACCCGCAATCCCGCACCCAGACACGAAAAGTGACTATGGATGTTGAACTGAAACCGGGTACAGTCTCCAGGGTGACTACAAGCACCATGCTATACGAGGCCCGCGGTACGAATGCGGGGGGACCGGAAATAAGATACATGTTGAAATCCCTGGCCATCGGATGCGAGAGGACGTGCTACGAAGCCAACGCTGGAACCGTTAACAGGGTCTTGGAATCCTGGGAGAACCGATGACCGACGACATGGACGAAAGCAAGCAAACCCACAAGCCGGGGGGACGCGCGGCGGACTCCATGCTGATGCTGGTAGGCAGATCCCTCAAACCGCTGTACGCCGCATTCGTGCTCTGGTCGCTGATGGCCCTGTTCTCCATGTACGCAAGCAGCTACAGCCTCCTGGATGCCTATAGCATCGCCTACGGGGAGAGCATGGTCCTCAGACCCCTTCTACTGGTAGCGGTGATACTGGGCTGCTTTAAGATAATAGGACACATAGTCCCCCAGGTTCCTGCGACACTGGAGAACAGCACCATGGTGGTGCGCAAACCCGTGGAAAGGATACCGGCGTACGTCCGGAAACAAATATCCTTCCTCATCAAACTAATCCTGGCGGTCCTCGTCCTGGCTGCGGGGGTTAACAACATAAGGAACTCCCCCTCCTACTCGGCGCTCAACGACGGTTTCAGGCAGATGCCCGCGTTCATACCGCTGTACGCCATACAGGGCATACTCATGCTGGTGTTCTTCGTCGCGCAGTTTATGCTGCTGTTCGCCGTACTCAGCAGGGGCGGCATACACGTCTACCTGCCCGAAGAAGTCAAGACTAGCTTTGCGGACGTCTGGGGTCAGGACGCGGTGGTGGAGAAGATCAAGGAGATGGTCGAGTTCATCAGGGAACCCGAGATCATCGAATCCCTGGGCGGGCACGTGCCAGGGGGCATGCTACTATGGGGTCCCCCGGGTACCGGCAAAACCCTCATGGCCGAGGCCATGGCGGGCGAAACTTCCGTACCGTTCGTGATGGTCGAACCGGCGGCTTTCCAGAACATGTTCGTAGGCATCGGGCCGCTGAGGGTGAAGATGCTGTACAAAAAACTCCGCAAACTTTCCAACATCTACGGGGGAGTAGTGGTGTTCTTTGACGAGGCGGACGTACTAGGGTCGCGCGGCGCGGAGGCAGGTTTCCAAACCAAAAACTCTGACGGGGCGGCCGTGAACAAACTGATGATGCCGCGCATCGGCGGCGGCGGCGACCCGGCCATATTGAACACTATACTGGCGTCCATGCAGGGACTGCGCACACCGACGGGACTATTGCACAGGGTACGCAGAGCAATCGGGCTGCCCGCCGTGCATCCGAAACGATACCGTATCATGCACGTCATGGCCACCAACAGACCGGACTCCCTCGATCCGGCGCTCCTGCGGCCCGGACGCATCGACCGTATATTCAAGGTGGGGTACCCATCCTACGAAGGCAGACTTCGCACCTACCAAGGCTACCTGGACAAGGTCAGCCACGGCCTGACCGACGGGCAGGTCAAATCCATAGCCCTGATGACACCCAATGCCAGCGGTGCGGTGATAAAGGACATCGTCAACGAGGCCCTCATAGCGGCCATGCGCACGGGCAGGCGCTCCATCGAGTGGACGGACATGCTGGTGGCCAAACGTTACAAAGAATTCGGACCCAGCGAAGGGGTGGAGTACGTGCCCTACGAGCAGCACTCCGTGGCGGTGCACGAATCCTGCCACGCCCTGATAGCCTGGAGACTGCGCAAAAATCTGACCATAGACACCGTAACCATAGAGAAGGGCAGCAACTACCTGGGGTTGGTCTCGTCCATACCCAACGCCGAACTGCACACCAAGTGGGGCAAGGAGTACCGGATCGACATAGCGGTGTGCCTTGCATCCCTGGCAGGGGAGAGACTGTTTTACGGGGACTCCACCAGCGGGGTATCCGAAGACCTGGAAACCGCCACCAATCTGGCCACCTTAATGGTGTCCACATGGGGCATGGGGGAGAACATATCCGCGGGCAAACGCGAACCCGACCCCAAGAGCGGGGTGGTGCAAGAGGTGGAGGATCTATTGAAAGGAGTGTACGAAGAGGTGTCACGGATGATCCAGGAAGACCGCCACCTGGTACTAGCGTTGGCCCACACCCTGGAGTGCCGCAAAACCCTGTCCGGGGCCGATGCCCGCGCCATCCTCGAACTATCCCCGGGTTACGACGTAGACGGACGCATATACGACAACGTCAATGCACGGGCGATCCTGGAGAAGTACCATGCCGACATCGTTGAAAGCAGGATAACCGGAAACCTGCCGGAGACCCTCGCCGACGGCCTGTACCTACTGATACACGAGGACGGGCAAGACAGAGAATGGCCGACACCGGCCGGCGAAGCCGAGAAACCCACGACATGAGAATGCGAACGACTTCCGTCCCCGCGGACGGTCAAGACGCAAGACGTATGACCGAATCAGCGAACGCCCTATGACGACCCTAGTGTTCATGCGCCACGGCGAGACCACATGGAACCGTGCCGGTAGGTACCTATCGCGCACCGACATTCCGCTGCACGCAGAGGGTGCCGCCGCCGTCCGCGTCGCCGCCCCCGCCCTCAAGGTCCTCGCCTCGCCGTTCTTCGTCTCAAGCCCGCTGCTGCGGGCCCGCGAGACCGCCGCGATCGTCGCCGGAGTGCTCGGTATGAACGAACCGGAGATCTGGGATGATCTGCGGGAGGTCGACTTCGGGGTGTTCGAAGGGGAGACCGAGCAGACCGCGTCCCGTGGTGCGTACGCATCGCAGTTTTCGGCGTGGCGGGACCCCTTAAGCGGGAACCTCGGCCCGCCCGAAGGAGAAACATGGTCGGCCGTCGACGCGCGGGCACGCAGGGTGCTCGAACGCCTGCAGAGCGAGGAACGAGACGCCTTGGTGGTGAGCCACGGATCGTTCATCCGGGCAATCCTCGCCCATGCAGTACTGGGTATGTCATCGCACCATCTGCGACGTTTCCGTCTGGAGAACGCCGCATTCGTGGTGCTCTCGGGGTCGCCTTCCAAATGGGTAGTGGCCGGTCATAACGTCCGCGCCCTGCCCTTTTCCGGGTGATCCCCTGCATGGTTGAGTCAGGCGCAAACATGAACATAGTGAACCTGACGCCGCACAAAGTGGTGGTCATGAACGAAAGCGATCAGGAAGAAACCGTTTTCCAAGCGTCAGGGACGGTGGCCCGGGTGGTAGTAGCCCTCCAGGAATCCGCACCCCTTGACGGCGTTAACACATGGACCCAGTCGTTTGAGACGATCATTAACCTCCCGGAACCGCAGGACGGCGTACTGTACATCGTCTCACTGGCGCTCGTCGCGGCGGCGGCGACCTGCGGAAGAAAGACGACCGACCTATTGGTGCCGGGCCAGCAGGTCCGAGACGCCGAAGGAAGGGTCGTCGGGTGCCGCGGGTTTATCCGCAACTAAGACCTAAGGGAACCGACCTGGAAGACGCGGGCATGCTTTTTGTCCCGCGATGAAGCACGTTGACATACGGCGAACCCCGCCAGAGGGCAGGGCAGGCGTCATCACGCCGTGTCTCGGGTCTGCGCCGAGTCGAGCCCGTCTAGCAGGGTGTTCCAACCGAGCACTGCGCACTTGATTCGCACGGGGTATTTCACCACACCCTGCAGCGCCTCGATGTCGCCGAGGCGAATGTCGGCGGGGGCGTTCACGTCGTCTTCCTCGATGGTCATCATTTGTTTGAAACGTTTGGCGACTGCACGTACGTCGTCGACCGACTTGCCCTTCACGGCAACCGTCATCATCGACACCGAAGCCTGGCTGATCGAGCAGCCCTGCCCGCTGAAGCGAACGTCGCGCACGACACCGTCGGCAACATCGAAGAAGATACGAATCTCATCCCCGCACAACGGATTGACGCCCTCGGTGCGGATGGCAGGCGGGGGGAGATCACCCTTGTTGCGTGGGGTGCGGAAATGGTCGAGGATGACCTCGCGGTAGGGGTCTTCGAGGCTACTCACAGCGCAAAACGACCTTGCGGCGGGGAGAGTACGAGGCGAGACCCATCACCACCAGCGCAGCCAGGACACCGGAACCGGAGGAAATGATAGAGGCGGGCACCATGTAGACCAACCCCCAGCAGAGCCAAACCAACTCGGAATAGGCGAACATACCCCAACTCCACAGAGACACGCCGGAGCGGTCAGGGGAACGTAGAAACGCAGAAAGACCGAAAACCGCGAACCCAACGCTGCTACAGGCGGCCGTCAGCGAGAGGGCCAGGGGGCCATAAACCAAAAACATCACCGCGCCGAAAACAATGTAACCGGTGGCGGCCAAAAGGGCGACAGTCAGGCGGGCGCCATGGCGGGAGAGGGCAAACAAGACCGCGGCAGCACAGGATCCACCAACCAGGCTGCCGGGAAGCGTGATCAGTTTGTCGGCCGCGACGCTCCAACCTGCCCACAAAAGCGAGCCGGCACCGGAGAGAGCGAAACTGACCGGGGAGACACCCGAGACCGAATTGCTGCGGAAGGTACGGAAAACCTGGGGGATGGACCGGACGGAGACGACCACGATCGCCGAAAAAACGAAGAGTTGCAGAATGAACGTCATAGGTACCTACGTACTGTCACCTACATTTCCCCCGTCCCTGGCCCAAAAATACCGCCTATGTCGTCGAGCGCCGCGACGAGGGCGTCAACGTCGGATTGATCGGAGTAGAGGTACAAGCTCGCGCGCACGGTGGCGTTGGCGCCGATCAGGCGCATGAGCGGCTTGGCACAATGGTGCCCGGCACGCACGCACACGTTGCGCTGGTCGAGCACCTGACTGACGTCGTGCGGATGTAGGTCACGGAAGGCGAAGGATATTGTCGCCGGGGAGGACCGTGAAGGTGCGTGGATCTTTATGTCCTCCCCGAACCGTGCCAAAAGAGACCGGTGGGCATAGGCGGCGAGAGCGGCTTCGTGCCGTTCAATAGCATCCATGCCGACCCCTTGCAGAAAATCCACCGCCGCGCCCAAACCAATGACCTCGGTGATCGGCGGGGTTCCCGCCTCGAACTTTCCGGGCAGCGGTGCACAGGTGAAACCATCCAGACGGACGTCCTCGATCATACCGCCACCCCCGAGAAACGGCGGCATGGCGGCAAGGATATCCTCCCTGGCCCACAGGACGCCGATCCCTGAGGGACCGCACATTTTGTGTCCCGAGAAAACCAGCGCATCGGCACCCCAGCGACGGACATCGGTGGCCGTGCGCGGAACCGACTGGCACCCGTCCACTACGGCCAGCGCACCGGCGCGGCGGGCCGCCGTGCACATTTGCTCGACCGGATTCACCGTTCCTAAGACATTGGACATCGATGTGAATGAGAAAACCTTGACGCCATCAAGCAAACGATCCAGCGACGAGAGATCCAACCTGTAATCGTCGTCCAGCGGCACCCACCGGACCGTCAGACCCATCCTTTCGGCTAGCATCTGCCAGGGAACGATGTTGGCGTGGTGCTCCATGTGGGTCAAAAGGATCACGTCGCCGGGCGCAAGACCGGCCCGACCCAAGGACTGTGCCAGCAGGTTCAAGGACTCCGTGGCGTTCTTGGTGAACACTACCTCCTCCGGTTTGTAGGCGTTGACGAAACGGGCCACCTTGGCCCGGGCCTCCTCGTAACGTTCCGAGGCGCGGGTCGCCAGGGTGTACGAACTACGACCAACCGGGGCGTAGGTGTCAGTGGTGAACTCCGTCATCGCATCGATGACCGCGGACGGCTTCTGCGAGGTGTTGGCGCTGTCAAGGTAGTGCAGGGGCTTGCCGTTGACGAGACTGCGAAGGATGGGAAACTCCCCGCGCAGAGAATCTACAGCCAGACCGGTGCGGGTCACTTGTAACTCCGCGAAGATAGTTTAGCGGACTCAAATAGTAGTGGCTCCTCGTGGAGAACCGATCCGTTCACCTCCCCTGTCCACTCCCAAGCGGAAACGTTACAGAACTTCTCATCGTCCCTGAGGGCCTCCCCGTCCGCGGTCTGGTGTTCCACCCGGAAGTGCGCACCGCAGCTCTCCTCGCGGGCCAAAGCGTCCTTGCACATCAAGAGACCCAACTGGAAGAAATCGTCCACCCGGCCGGCCTTCTCCAAGGTCTGGTTGATCCCGTCGTCGGAACCCGTGACGCGCAGGTCCTGCGAAAACTCCTCGTATAGCGCGGAGATATCCGAGATCGCCGCCTGCAGTCCTTGCAAGCTGCGTTCCATGCCGCAGTTGTCCCAAACCAGTTTACCAAGTTCGCGGTGGAACCAGTCCGGTGAACGTTTGCCGTTGCCGCGAATGTACCCATGATAGCGGTCCCTGGCCACCACCTCGGCCTTTTTGAACTCCGGGTGATCCGCATCGGGGATGGTCTTGTTCAAAAGGGGAGAGAGACCGTTACTTATAGTGTAGGGCAGCACGAAATACCCGTCGGCCAGCCCCTGCATGAGGGCGCTCGCCCCCAGACGGTTGGCCCCATGGTCGGAAAAATTGGCCTCGCCGACGGCGTAAAGACCGGGGACGGTGGTCTGGAGCTCGTAATCCACCCACAAACCGCCCATAGTATAGTGGCTTGCCGGATATATGCGCATGGGGACCTCGTAGGGGTTCTCCCCCGCTATCCGTTCGTACATGTCAAACAAGTTGCCGTACCGTTCCTTGACCACTGTCTGCCCGAGCCGTTGCAAGGCGTCGGCGAAATCCAGGTAAACCCCGTTCTTGAGCAACCCGACACCGAGGCCGCTGTCCACCAGACGCTTGGCGGCCCTGGAGGAAATGTCCCGGGGCGCGAGGTTCCCGTAGGCCGGGTACAATCGTTCCAGATAGTAATCGCGGTCCCCGTCCGGTATGTCGCCTGGCGCACGGACCTCGCCGGGGTCCTTGGGCACCCAGACCCTGCCGTCGTTACGTAGCGACTCGCTCATCAAGGTGAGTTTGGCCTGGGCCTCGTCGCTCTGGGGGATGCAGGTGGGGTGGATTTGGGTGTAGCACGGGTTGGCGAAGAAAGCGCCGCGACGATGGGCGCGCCAGGCCGCGGTAACGTTGCTGTTCATGGCGTTGGTGGACAAAAAGTAGACGTTGCCGTAGCCGCCGGTGGCGAGGACCACCGCGTGGGCGGCATGACTCTCCACGTTGCCGGTGATGAGATCACGCACCACTATACCGGCCGCGCGGCCGTCGATCACCACCACATCGAGAAGTTCGCACCGGTTGAACAAGCGCACCCCGCCAAGGCCGATCTGCCGCGACATCTGTTGATACGCGCCCAGCAAGAGCTGCTGACCGGTCTGGCCGCGGGAATAGAACGTACGGCTCACCTGCGCGCCGCCGAAACTGCGGTTGTCGAGCAATCCGCCGTATTCGCGGGCGAACGGCACACCCTGGGCGACCATCTGGTCGATTATATCGACCGACACCTGGGCGAGACGGTAGACGTTGGCCTCTCGCGAACGGAAGTCGCCGCCCTTTATGGTGTCGATGAACAGACGGTTCACACTGTCCCCGTCCCCTCGGTAGTTCTTGGCCGCGTTTATACCCCCTTGCGCCGCAATGGAGTGGGCCCGGCGGGGCGAGTCGTGGAAAGTGAACGAGTCGACCTGGTATCCCAGTTCGGCGAGCGTGGCGGCGGCCGACGCACCGGCCAGGCCGGTACCGACCACGATGACCTTGAACTTGCGCTTGTTGTTGGGGTTGATCAGCCGCGCGTTTGACTTGAAATTGTCCCACTTTTCGCGCAGGTCACCTTCCGGCACCTTGGGGTTGGGGCCGGATGGTGTTGCGGTCGTCTCCGGAGAGGTCTGGTAAGCCATACCTACAATCCCCTTACATACTCTACGACGGCCTTTATCTGCTCGTCGGTCAAAACCCCGCCGAAACCGGGCATCCGGCCGGAACCCTGGCCCTGCTCGCCGTACTTCTTGCCGTACTCGCTGCCGGCGTTGATGAAGGCGATCATGTCGGCCTGATTCGGGAACTGGCGGACCGCCGAACCACCAGTGAGGTTCGGACCGAAAGCGCCACCGCCGGTTATCTGGGGCTCCCCGTAGGACCAGCCCTTGGTGTGGCAACGTGCACAGGAGTAGGCGCCAGCGGCGAGATCGAGATTGAACAAGGCCTCCCCCGTCGAGGCGTAGGTACCGTTGGAAACCAGCCGCTCGACCTCCGCCTGGATCTCGTCCCGGATTTTCCCGGACAGAACTCCGCCTTCGCACATCCCGGGTTTGTCATCCGGGGAAGGACAGGATTCGCGAGGCACCTGGATGCTCTTTAAATAGTCTAGCACGGTTTGGATCTGCTGCTCGTTCATCGGTCCGCCGCCTACGAGCCCCCAGGCCGACATCGGGGAGAACGGTCGACCGTAGTTGAGAATGAAACGCACCTCTTCTTCGGTATAACGCAGATACACGTTGTTGATGGCCGGTGCCTTCCAGTTCACTGCCTTCACCGCCCCGGTCTTGGGATCGGTGACCGCATAGGCGGCCACGCCGCCGGGTCCCTGCATCCCGCCGTGGCATCCGGCACAGTTGAAACCCCCGTCGGCAGTGGTCGCAAACAGGTTACCGCCCCAGTACTCGAACTTGTGCTCGAACTCTTTCTGCGCGCCCCGCTGCCGACCGGGTTCGAGGATCCAGTACAAGGGCAGCGCCACGGTTACCGTAGCCAGGAACGCCAAACCTAAAAGCTGGGTACGTTCAATTTTTTTGCCCTCTAGCACCTCATCGTCGTAGTAAGGTTTGCGGTTGGCCGCCAATTCTATCTCCGAACCGATCTCAGCGCGGCCGGAACGGAGGTTGAAACCCGCGTACACCAGCCAGCCCACGACCGACACCACCAGCGTGAGCCACGCTATGGTGGTAGTCGCGTCGGTCAGCACTATACCCACGGCTCAGTGTCCCCCCGTGCCCACGCAGTGCGGACCTTCGGCTTCTTGACCGGTCGTGTTGGTGCCGATCGCCGGGCCACCGAACACCGAAGCGGTGTCGATTACTAGGTTGCCGTTGTTGACCGAGACGGCGAAACGATCCATGCCGCGCGGGGCCGGACCACCCTTCTTCTCGCCGACGCGGTTGAACTGCGAACCGTGACAGGGGCACTCGAACCACTGGGAGGTAACGCAGGTGGGTACGCGGCAGCCCAGATGGGGACACTTTTGATACAAGGCTACCACACCGGCGGTCATGCCTTCGTAAACCGGGGCCTGGGACTCGTAAACGGTCTGGGCCTTGGACAGGGACTCCTTGGGGTACTCGGTGACCCAGGCGCGGGCCTCGGGGATGTAGAGGAAACCTTTGTTTGCGCGTATACCCGCCACCACGTCGGAGAGTTTGCCGGCGGCGATCTTGGAACCGAAACCACCCTCGGCGCCCTTCCACAGGTAACCCAGCACGGCGGCACCGAATCCGCCCAGCGCGGCACTCATCAAGGTCACCGTCGCCCTGTTGAAAAACTGTCTGCGAGAAACCCCCACAACCTCCGGGTCGGGAGGCGTGAAAGGGACTACGGTGACCGCGTCCGGTACGGCAAGTTCGCGGCTACGTTCAGCGAGGGCCTGCTCCTCGTAATCCCTGCCCCGCGGCGAGGAGGAACGGCGCGCGTCTTCGGCAACTTTCCCGATCTTGCGGGTTTCCCCCGAAAGAACGCCCGTGGTCTCCTTCCGTCGGGCCGCGGTGGCCGCCGCCGCGACTGCCAACGCCGCAAGGCCGGCTAGTGCAAGGAGAAGAACGATGCTCATGATTAAAGCTCGAAGAATATCCCGTCCTTCCACGGGAACACGAAGTTGTAGCCAGGGCCACGGAAGAACGAGCTGATGATTACCAGGACCGCCCAGAACAGGAGATGCAGAGTCCACAGGGACGTGAGGAACTTCCGGTCCTCCGGTTTGTTGGAGGGGTTGCGATCCAGGTAGGGGGCCAGTATCAGGATGATTATTCCCATCCCCGGGATGGTCACGCCCGCGATCATCGGATGGAACATGGTAAGCAGTTCTTGAAGGCCCATGAAATACCAGGGAGCTTTGGACGGGTTGGGCGTGGCGTTTAAGTTCGCCGCCTGAAGCAGTGGTGCGTTCACGAACCACGAGAACATGAACAAAAACGCCGTGCATGCGAGCGCCGCGACGAACTCTACGGACAGGAGGTGCGGCCACACGTGCACCTTGTCCACGGGTACGGACTTGACCTCTTGAATAGAGCCAGATTTGACCACGGTGAGCAGTCTCTGGGTATGCCCACCGGGACCCGAACCAACGGGGACTTCGGCTGACTGCGGTACGGCTACCACGGGGAAGGACGGGACATCCTTGGTATCCTTGGCGTCCGCGTCGCGGGTGCGGGCGGATTTGCTACGATCGAGCAGGTTTTGAGGTATGCGCGAAGATCCCTGGTCGGCGGCGTTGGCGGCAGCGTCGGTCTTCTCGCGGGCGGCCTTGGCCCGCTTCAAAAGATGTTCAGGTATCTCGGTCATGTCCAACCACCCAGCCTCTTGCTACGCCCCGTGTTCACAGCGGACCCGATATCCCGCCGTCCTTGCGGACGCGCCAAAAATGGATGGCCATGAATATGACGGTAACAAAGGGGAACAGCAGTACGTGCAGCACGTACCAGCGCAACAAGGTATCGGCGCCGATCTCGGTGCCGCCGAGCAGTACGAACCGGACCTGCGAACCGATGACCGGCGAGTAGCCCATCATATTGGTTCCAACGGCAACCGCCCACAGGGCCAGTTGATCCCAGGGCAGGAGGTACCCGGTGAAGGAGAGCAGCAGGGTCAAGGTGAGCAGGATGACTCCCACTACCCAGTTGAACTCCCTAGGGGCTTTGTAGGCGCCGTGGTAGAATACGCGTGCCATATGCAGGAACACCGCCAGAACCATAAGGTGCGCACCCCAGCGGTGCATGTTGCGCACCATGAGCCCAAAGGTCACCGACGTGTGCAGCGACTGAATGTCGTCCCACGCGTTGACGGCGGTGGGGCGATAGAAGAACATCAAGAAGATGCCGGTAATGGTGAGCAGGATGAAGAGGAAGAACGACAGCCCGCCCAAGCACAGCGTGTAACTCACCTTCACGGCGTGGCGCTTCACCTTCACCGGGTGCAGGTG
>Ga0169931_10006029_pt1 | contig 18355 bp, 15 predicted proteins | sample Kivu_15m_20L_FD_129675 | JGI IMG/M metagenome (GOLD analysis project Ga0169931, IMG submission 129675) | Freshwater microbial communities from Lake Kivu, Western Province, Rwanda to study Microbial Dark Matter (Phase II) - Kivu_15m_20L... | ecosystem: Environmental > Aquatic > Freshwater > Lake... | reverse complement strand
TCTGCTGGCAATGCGTCTTCTGCTGGCAATGCGTCTTCTGCTGGCAATGCAGAGCAATGGCCCGTCTATCGCGGCAATGTCCAAGCGACGGGCGTAGCCCTATCGGCCTTACCCGATAAACTGGAGGTCTCTTGGAAATTCGCCGAGTCGCTCGGACCGGTCGAAGCAACGCCAGTAATCTTGGACGGTGTTGTCTACGTTGGCGATGTCGATGGAAACTTCGTAGCGTTGGAGTTGGAAACGGGCAAACTCAAATGGCGACAAAAATTTGAAACAGGTTTTATATCGTCCGCGGCCGGCAACGATTCGCTTGTATTTGTCGGCGATTACGATGGAACCCTGAGGGCATTGCGGCGATCCGATGGGAGTCTGAAATGGGAGTTTACAACCGACGGCGAAATTGATTCTGGGGCCAACTTTTACAAAGATCTCGTTTTGGTTACGTCGCAGGACGGAAGTCTCTACGCACTTGAAACCGAGAGTGGGACTCTAAAGTGGAAATACACCACAGGCGATCAACTGCGCTGTAGTCCCGCCGTTGTCGAGAACCGCACTTTTCTCGGCGGCTGCGATGGTAAAATCCACATGGTCAACCTTGATGATGGCACGGTCATCGGCGAACCTTACGTTTTAGGCAATCCTACAGGTAGCACTCCCGCCATTGTGGGTGATATCGGATTTCTGTCTACTTACGGTGGACAAATTCTCGCATTCCACTGGAAAGATCTCAGCCGTAAATGGGTTTTCTCCGACATCAAACTCGTTCCCGAATTTGAAGTTTCAGTAGCGGCGACCCCGGAACATATTGTTGCTGTCGGCAAAAATCGCAAAGTACTAGGTCTCGATGCCCAAGCTGGAAAATTGCTATGGGAAATGCCTCTCAAAAAGCGAGCCGATGTGGCACCGGTGATTTCGGATAATCGAGTCTGGATTGCCTCTACCGACGCACGGCTTTACGCCTTGGATCTCAGATCGGGGAAAGAGGTTTGGAAATATGAATTTAGCGGGCCCCTGCATTCTGCACCGGCAATAGTTCGCGGCCGTATGGTACTCGGAACCGACAACGAAGGAGTGGTTTGTTTCGCAGGTCAACCGTAGCAATTAAAATAATCGAAGACACTTCATCCTCGGGAATCATCATGGCGACAGAAACCGTAAAGACCGAAGTTGGCAGCTACTTCATCTCCAACTATCCACCATTTTCACAGTGGAAAAAAGAGTATGTCGCAGACGCTTTCTCGGCATTCAGCAAGCCTCCACGCCCCAATGTTCCCCTAGGGCTCTATCTGCATATCCCCTTCTGCCGAAAACGGTGCAAGTTCTGCTACTTTAAAGTTTTTACGCAAGTAAAAGCAGAAGAGATTGAACGCTATGTCCAGGCTCTATGCACGGAAATTGAAATCGTTGCCCAACAACCCGTTATGGGTGAGCGACCGTTTCGTTTCGTTTATTTCGGCGGTGGCACTCCGAGTTTCTTGAGCAACCGTCAGCTCACAAGTTTAGTGGATCGACTTCGCCAAAACATCCGCTGGGATCAAGCAGAGGAAGTTACCTTTGAATGTGAACCAGGCACTCTCAGCGAATCGAAAGTTCACACTCTGCGTGAACTCGGCGTGACACGCTTGAGCTTAGGAGTCGAAAATTTTAGCGACCAAGTTCTCGAAGAAAACGGTCGGGCTCATCTTTCAAAAGAAGTCTATCGCGCTTGGGAGTGGATCAAGGCCGCAGGTTTCTACAATGTCAACATCGACCTGATCTCGGGCATGGTGGGTGAGAGCTGGGATAACTGGAAAGAAAATATTCGGCGCACCATTGAGTTATCGCCGGACAGCGTAACGATTTATCAAATGGAACTACCCTTCAACACGGTCTATTCGAAAGATATCCTCGGTAATCAGATCGAGTCTCCCGTCGCTGATTGGCCCACCAAACGGGATTGGGTCCGTTACGCCTATGACGAACTGCAAGCAGTCGGCTATTCGGTAAGCAGCGCTTACACGTTGATCAAAGATCCGAATCGAGTGAATTTCAGTTATCGCGATAACCTCTGGAATGGAGCCGATTTATTGGCAACGGGTATCGCTAGCTTTGGACATGTATCCGGTGTCCATTACCAAAACCTCCCCGAATGGGAAGATTATATTGGCACAATCATGAACCAAGGACGACTCCCTATCGGTCGAGCCTTGACGCCCACACCTCATCAATTGCTGGTCCGCGAAGTTATCTTGAAACTCAAACGCGGTTACCTACACCCGCAAGAATTTCGAGACAAATTCGGTGTCGATGTCCTCCAGCATTGGCAAGATGTCTGGAATGACTACCAGCAGCGCGGGTGGGCCACCATCGAAAATGACGAAATCCGACTCACCGTCGAGGGTTTATTGCGAGTTGATGGAATGTTACCCCCATTCTTCGAACCGGAACACCACGGGGTTCGTTACACATGAGCGAACCTCTCATGTTCATGATGGGAAACTTTTCGGCCGAGTTTCCGCAAAGTTTGCTCTATGCCAAAAACCATATGTGGGGAGTTCTCGTCTCAGAGAACGCCTATCGATTTGGCCTTTCCGCTTATGCCGTTCGCTTATTGCAAGATGTCTATTTCTTTGATCTAACCATCGAACCAGGAATGAAGGTAAAAGCTCGACAAGAGATTGGTTCGATTGAAAGTAAAAAGGCCGAAAGTAGTTTATACTCGCCGGTCGCAGGTAGCGTCGTGCAAATCAACACGGCTTTGCTCAACGACCCGACCCCAATCAATGTCGATAAATACGGTTCAGGCTGGCTCATAGAATTAAATCTTGCTGAAGAAGATATCGCCCAATTGCTGTCGCCAAGCAAGTATATTGAGCATCTAGAACAAGCTTGGGAAGTTGCACAGCGTACGATTAAGGGACAAGTCAATGGCTGATAACTTATTAACGGTTGTGGTTTCTCAAGGTCAGAGTCGCAATCCTGAAAAACGAGATCTCGAAAAGGCGATCAGCGACGCTTGTGCCACCATTCCGGGCGTCAATGTGGTTGTAATTCCTCACCTGTACGACCTAGCCTTCGATAGCGAAACGTATCAGAAATTGCGGTCAGTTCCTGGCGATATGATTGTGCTCACGTGGCTGTACGACCGCGCCGCTCATTGGATCCTCGATCGAAATGCGGTGCGTGGGCAAGTCGGTGAGGTGCTGCTGGTACCTGCTGATTATCAAGCAGATGATGAAGAGGAAGAGGATGAAGAAGACACGGCCGAAAAGGATCGGGTGGCTGAACTCAATCCGCGACCGAATCGAATGCTCTATTGTATCGACCTGCGAGCCTCTGAAGATATTGAGCAGTTCGTTCAAGAAGTGAAACGAATTGCGGCGATCGCTGCTTCCAAGTTATTGCAAACACGCCCCGATTTGAGTCGCTGGATCGAGGGAAATCCTTCACCGGAAAACCTGCTACGTTATCTCAACCCTATCTCTTCGCTTCAATCTAGCGAATCAACTCAGACCTCGACGACCGAATCGGTTTATTCGATTTTCGGAGCCAGCGAACTTACGAAAGTGGATGAACATCCGACTCGACGCTGGTACCCCGTCATCGATTTCAGTCGTTGTACCAACTGCATGGAGTGCATCGATTTTTGTTTATTCGGCGTCTACGGCGTCGATAATGCGGAAACTATCCTGGTTGAGCAGCCGGACAATTGTCGTAAAGGTTGTCCCGCTTGCAGTCGAGTTTGCCCAGAAAACGCGATTATCTTTCCTCAGCACAAGACGCCCGCTATTGCAGGTGCGCCCGTTGAAATCGGCGGTCTGAAGATCGATCTATCTAAACTCTTCGGAGCGCCCGAGTCCAATGAGGATGCGAGTCAAGTCGCTGCCCGCGAACGCGATGAGCAATTGATCCTGGCAGGCCGGCAAGCGGTTGGTGAAGTTCGCACGAAAATCGCCCCGCCCAAACCGAATCAGCCCAAAGACGAACTCGATCAGTTGCTCGATCAACTCGATTCGTTAGATCTGTAAAGAGAGAGCCTCTCCGAAAACGATGATCCGCCTTGGTATTCGCTCTGTTTTTTGTATTTTCGGAAACTCTCCAAGTTTCATTTAAGGTCGGCTAGAATCATATTGGCCGTAGACTCGCCGCTTCGCATGGCGCCGTCAATGGATCGCGTGTCGCAATAATCTCCGCAGCGATAGAGACGTTCGCGTACTCTGGGAGAACTTCGTACCGTTTGCATACTAGAAACGGATTGGTCCGGCAAAGAGTAAGGGAGATTATAGCTGGACAGTAAACGCCAACGTTCAACCGCCGTACCAAACCAAGATCTTAGTTCTTTTCTCACGGAATCCAGGTGGTCTTGAATCGAGCCATCCAGCGGGCCGACGGAGGAAACGCAAACTAAAGTTCGACCTTCCGGAGCATACCTTGACTGCACACGACTAGGACAGCAAAGGCTACTGACGACACTCTCCTTATCGCAATTTAGCGCAAGGATGGGAGCTTCCAGCGGCGGATGACTGGCATCGAAATAGACACATCGCGTCGCTCGAAACGCATATGATTTCTCTTCTTTCAGCAAGCGAGCGGCTGCTGGCATTTCCGTCGCGACCACAATCGCATCACCGCGAATCACGGCACCATCTTCTACAACAACGCCGTCGGTCTGAATTTCAGCTACGGTGGTTTGTGTGCGAATCGTGCCCGGAGCCAACTGCTTGGCTAACTGCCGAGGAATAGCCTCCATACCCTCCGCGGGGAGCATTGCCTCTCCCCGACTGAACATCGCAAAAGTGAAATCGAGCATCCTGCTGCTCGTGCTTAGATCCTTCTCCAAAAAGACGCCACTAAAAAACGGTAGAAAAAAATCCTCGATCATCGCCTCCGAAAAACCCCATTGCCTCAGCCGTTCCAAAGCAGTTGTTTGCGGCGCTTCAAGAAATGAATAAGGATCCTTTTCTTTCATCACATGACTGCGATAGCGAGCCACATGAATAAGATCGCTTAGTCGACCAGGGGGTGAGAACAATCCGGTTGCTGCTGCGATCGGATTTCGCCAAGGGTCCGCCACCGTTTTAAAACGACCATCTTTTCGCAATAAACAGCCATTGCGAAAAGGGCGGAGTTGAAGACTCTTGAGATCGAGCCACTTCAATGCAGTCGGATAACAGCTTTGGAAAACCTGGAATCCACGATCCAGCAAAAAGCCATCGATCTGGTCGGTCTTGACTCGCCCTCCAATTCGATCCGATGCTTCCAACAGGTGAACTTTCTGGCCAGCTTTTTGCAAGGCGAGCGCACAGGTTAAACCCGAAAGTCCACCGCCAATAATGATGATTTCGCGACCGTTTGCCGTCATCGAATGACTCGTCGAGTAGTTCGTCTCAAAAATAACTATTTAAAATCTACAAACGTTAATCGAAGTGCAACATCCACTCGTCCCTATTTAGCTGCTAAAATCAGAGTCGAGGTGTCAGTCTTTCTTAGACTCGATTCCTTTAATCGTATCAAATATTTCACTCGATACATTGAGTAACGCGATGAGACCTGAGTTTTTTTGGAAGAGCGGTGCGATAATTGTTTGTCTCATTCTACTGTGGATTTTCCCATGTTGGGGACAGGCCCAGGAAGATCGTCCACTAAAAAGAAAGTACGAACGTCCGGTAGTCATTCATATCCATGGTCCCATCTCCGGATTGACCGAAGCCTACTTCCGAAGAGCGATGGACAAGGTTCGAAAATTGAAGGCGGATCTCATTGTCGTTGACATCGATAGTCCGGGAGGTGAACTCGAAGCGTCTCTTTTTATTGCGCATACTTTGAGGGATGTTGATTTTGCGCGCACCATCGCCTTCGTTCCGAAAGAGGCCATCAGCGGAGGTGCTATCATCGCTTTGGGTTGCGACGAAATCTGGCCAGGGGAATTCGGGCAAATCGGTGATGCTGGACCGATCATGTTCGGGGCGGATGGACAATTTCGCCATGCACCTGAAAAGATCCGCAGTTACCTTGTCCAGCAAGTGCGCCAATTGGCGGAAGCCAAAAATCGTCCACCAGCGCTAGCTGAAGCCATGGTCGACATGAACACCACCGTCTATCGTGTTATTCGCACCGCCGACGGAAGCGAGTGGTTTCTTAACGAAGCAGAACTCAAGGCTCTCGCCGATCCTCAAGCTTATGATAAAAAAGAGCCCGTGCTCGAAGCTCGGCCCGAAACGTTCTTAACCGTTGGTGGCCAAAGAGCTGTTCAGTTGAAACTGGCGCAAGGTATCGCAAAAGATCGTACGGACCTGTTCGCCACATTGGGAAGTACAAAACCGATAGAGGAACTCAAGCCAAATTGGATTGATCGCACCATTTACATCCTGAACTTTCCCCTGATCACCGCGTTACTGCTCGTCATCGGATTAGTGTCCCTTTATTTCGAGTTCAGTATTCCAGGACTCGGCATTGGCGGCATTATTTCGATCGTTTGTTTTGGTATCTTTTTCTGGAGCCATTTTTTAGGTGGAACAGCGGGCTGGTTAGAAGTTCTCATGTTCCTCCTTGGATTCTCCTTGCTAGCCGTAGAGTTGTTCCTATTGCCTGGATTCGGGGTCGCCGGAATTAGCGGCATCATCATGATCCTGGCAGCTCTCACCATGGCACTTCAAGATTTTGCCATGCCAAGCGATGCCCAGCAATGGCAACAAACCAGCCGCAGTCTACTGTTGGTTTTCTCAACATTCGCTTTCGTGATCCTGTCGGTGGCAACCTTGATCCGCTACGCAAATGTCGTACCCGCCTTCCGCGGTTTGACTCTTCAGCCCCCCGTATCCGATGAAGGTGCCTCACCGGTTGCTACACTTCTAACGCAAGACGCCTCTCATCCATCCACATCCAACTACTTACCGAACCTTGGAGATAAAGGAATCGCCGAATCTGTGCTGCGTCCTGCCGGCAAAGCGAAGTTCAACGACTGTATCGTTGACGTAATGAGCGAAGGAGATTACATCGACGCCAATACTCCAATCGTGGTTGTTAAGCGTCAATCGCAGTTGATTTTTGTGAGGAAAGTTTGAGTTGCCGCGTTCGGCTGCCCAACAAAAAAAAAGAGAAGGTGCTGCTCACCTTCTCTTTCAACTTTTTGCAAACGATTGCTTGCAATCAATACTTACTTAGGCAGCAAGACCTTGTTGATCACATGAATCACGCCGTTGGTGCAAGTGATGTCAACTTTGGTAACTTCAGATTCGTTAATCGAAACCTTGCCATCTTTGACAGTGATTGTGACTTCGCTACCTGCTACAGTTTTGGCAGACTTGAGCTTCACGACATCGGCTGATGTCACGTTACCAGCAACGACGTGGTAGGTCAAAATCTTAACCAACTTCTCTTTGTTTTCTGGCTTGAGCAAGCTTTCAACAGTTCCCTTCGGCAATGCTGCGAATGCTTCGTTGGTTGGAGCAAACACGGTGAAAGGGCCTTTGCCCTTCAAAGTTTCTACTAGATCGCCAGCCTTCACAGCGGCAACCAAGGTCGAGAATGTATCCCCAGCACCTACAGCGGTGTCAACGATATCCTTGGTCTTCGCCTTTTCTTCAGCGTTAACGCCGGTAACCAAGAACAATGCCAAAACACTCAGAACAGCAAATGCACCAAATCGCTTCATGTTGTTTCCACCCATAAATAAAATCTTCGCGGAATGCGACAGTCGCAAACCAATTCTCCCGGCCCCTTACCTAGATTCCGGTTCTCGCACGTATGATAGGAAGGGTGACAAGTGCAAAATGCAAAAATTTGTTGGTGACGACCATTTTTTGGGTCGGTCATCGAGTGATTGCACTCTCATTTGCGACTCACTTGTGAAGCAAACGCTGTAGCCATGTGTGAATTAAGGCGGCGACGTAGGGAATATCGGCGGGATTCTCAATTAATAAGTGGTCGGAACCTGGCAGGCAAATAAAGCTGGTTCCTCGCTGGACCGACCCGAGCGACAAGTCTGCCGTACGCGTTAATTGCTCGATGCGGTAAGCATGTTCGATACTCACGGTACGGTCATTCGGAGAGTGAAAAACCAATAAAGGTTTCTTGATGGCTTGAATGCATGTCGGGAGGTCAAAAATTTGCAAGTCCTCAATCATTTGCTGGCGAATAAAATATCGTCTTCCACCGATTTCCACTTCTCCCACACCGCGACTAAGAATGGTTGGATCCAGGTGGGTCAACAGCCGCGCCAGATGTTGAGTGTCACTTGGAGCAGCAAGGGTGACGACGCCCGTGAGATCGGGGTACTCTTGGGCAATGGACAGGCAAGCCGCTCCGCCGAGTGACAGACCGAGCAGGGCAACAGGCATACGAAAATGTTGTGTCAAATAACCTACGGCTGCTCGCAAATCGTCACGGGTCGTCGAAAAATTCGTGTTGCTGAAATCGCCTTGGCTGTCGCCCAATCCGGTAAAGTCAAACCGCAAGACGCCGAAGCCATGTTGTGCTAACCATCGACTGATGCGGACAACAGCCTTGATATCTTTGGTGCAGGTAAAGCAATGTGCGAAGATCAAATAATCGCGAGGTTCTGTTTCCGGCAGATCGAGAATTCCGGCAAGCCTCGCCCCGCTGTGGCCGGTAAAATAGACGCGTTGGCTCTGTCGCAGTTGCATCATCGTATCATCTTCAGCAAACAAAAAGAAACCGCTCCTCAAATCAAAAAGGATTGAGGAGCGGTGGGAAGGTTTAGAAATAAATGGCGTGGGCTCAGCCTGCTGTAGGCTCCACACAATTAATGCGTCCAGAGCGGAAGGCATCCGCCATGGCGCGGGGTACCTCGGCTTCGGCCAACACCAAACCGGCTCGATTCTCGGCAACTTTAGCTCGCATCTCTTGTTCTGAGGCAATCGCTTCCGCACGCCGTTGTTCTGCGTGAGCACGAGCGACGCGCACGTCGGCTTCGGCCTGGTCTGCGCGAAGTCGCGCACCGATATTCTCACCAACGTCTATATCGGCTATGTCGATCGACACAATTTGAAACGCGGTGTGTGCATCTAATCCACGCTGCAAAACCGTTCGCGAAATCATATCGGGATTTTCGAGAACGGCCTCATGAGTATTAGCCGAGCCAATCGAACTAATAATGCTCTCACCCACGCGGGCTATGATCGTTTCTTCCGTAGCTCCACCGATCAATTGCTCGAGGTTGGTGCGCACTGTGACCCGCGCTCGAACGCGAAGTTCCACACCATTACGAGCGATCGCGCTGATTGTGGTTCGCCCGCTTTTCTTGGGATCAGGGCATTCAATCACTTTTGGAAGAACACTCGTTCGAACCGCATCCAGAACGTCGCGACCAGCCAAGTCGATAGCCGCAGCACGGTCAAAATCCAACTCAATACCAGCACGCTGAGCGGCGATAATGGCGTTGATGATATTCATCACGTTACCACCCGCTAGGTAATGCGCTTCCAAACGCTGCGTTGAAATACCATTTTTGCGGCTAATGTCCAAACCAGCTTGGGCCGCCATAATTTTGGCATTCACAATCACTTGAGCTCGAACTTGCCGGAAGTACATCCCGATCAAGCTCTTCATGCTAACATCTGCACCTGACATAACCGCTTGAACCCATAGGGCACCAAACGCGATGAACAAAACGATGGTAATCAGCAGAAAGAACGCAAGTCCTATCACGACACCAATCAATACAAGGTCGGAGATGCTAAAGTTTCTGAGGTCCATAAGTGCACCGATTTCAGTTTCTAATCGAGGTAGATTTCAAAGAAGGCTGAGCTGTAAGAGCGGAAGACTATTAAAAACAGAGGACATCCACTGCAATTCATTTGCGAAAATTATAGCACAAGTCAAAACTCTCCAATACAGAGGACCTACAGAATCGCCGAATCGATCCAGCCACCTCCCAAGACCTCATCGCCCGCGTAGACCACGGCAAGTTGTCCTGGTGCTACCCCGTAACAAGGGGAGTGAAAGTGAGCCTCAAAAGAGTCAGATTCCACGGATTTCGCGTTATTTTTTTCATTTTGCGCGCCTAGTTTTGAGTCGTTTTGCGAGGAAGCTGCGTTGACGGCGACACGGGCAGGTTGGGCGGAACTGTTGTACCGAATCTGAACGGCCGCTTCGAATGAACCCGACGGGCGATCGACGAGCCAATTGGTTCGGACTGCCCGTAAAGCTTGAACCCCGAGTTCTTCTTTTGTGCCAATCACCACGCGGGCAGTGCTCGGGTCGATTCGCACTACAAAGTACGGTTCACCCATCGCCACTCCGATTCCTTTGCGCTGACCGATGGTGAACTGTTCGATTCCAGTATGCTGTCCCACCACACGACCGGTCGTTGTCACGATGTCTCCCGCGGTGCTGATTCCCGATTTGCTTTTCACAAATTCACCATGATGCCCGCTGGTAACAAAGCAGATTTCTTGGCTGTCTTTCTTGTCAGCTACACGAAGACCAACCTCAGAGGCCAAGGCTCGAATCTCTGTTTTTCGAAAACCGCCAATCGGTAGCAGCATTCGCGGTAACAATTCGCGCGAGATGCCAGCGAGAACATAAGATTGATCCTTGTCCTCATCGATACCGCGAAATAGACCGATTCCGTTATCCGTGGGTAATAACCTAGCGTAATGGCCCGTGGCAACGTAGTGTGCATCCACACTATCTGCATAATCGAATAATCGTCCGAATTTCAGCCAGTTGTTGCACTGCACGCAAGGGTTGGGTGTTCGGCCGTGTTGATACTCATCGACGAAATAGTCGACAATGCGTTTAAAGTCCGCTTGAAGATCGAGCGCGTAAAAGGGAATATTCAAGCGATCGGCAACTTTTCTTGCATCCGCCGCATCGCTGGCGCTACAGCAGCCTTGCTTGTGATCCGCTCGACCTTGCAAAATCGGCAAAAGTGGATTGGGCTTGCCATCGGTCAATTTGCAAGCGGCAGCGGATTCCTCGCCGTGCCTCATGAAGACTCCAACCACTTCGTAGCCTTGCTGCTGTAGCAGTAAAGCTGCGACCGAACTGTCCACACCACCACTCATCGCTAGCACAACGCGATTGCTCGATACCATATTGGGATCAACAAACCTTGCAAAAAAACTGCAAAAATAAAAATCCAGACGACTCTCCCATAGAACCGTCATCTAATCGAAGACCGCTTCATCGGCAATCAGTTCAAGCGGTGAATAAAACGGATGGCGAGATTCTTTATAGGGATTGTTTTTGCGAGTGTTATAACAACAGATCAGGCCCCAACGCGGATATTCGCTTCTGTTCTGGTCGGATCGATGCAAAACATTGCCATGAAAAAACAGCCCATCCCCGGGTTCCATTTCAGCGTACACAATGGGCAACCGTTCTAAAACGGCAGCGACTCGTTCCGCATCGGCACCTGTTTGTCCCCCCACCTTTCCATGATCGATACGACCTAAATGATGTGAACCAGGAACCACCTGCAGGCAGCCATTCTCTCGAGTCGCACGATCGATCGCGATGTAACAACTCGCCATCGTCGGATACAAACAACCGAAGTTATACCAATAGCCATAATCTTGATGCCATTCCCAAGCGCCCCCAACTCGCGGCTCTTTCAACATCATCTTGTGGTGGTAATGATAAACCTCATCCTGCAAGAATAAACTCATGTTCGCCGCCACGCGCCGGGATGCAACGATGCGACTGTAAACATCATCTTCCAATTGATTGCTCAGCGCTAGCGTCGTCGTGCCACCTTGTGCATCAGAACGGCTTGTCGCTCGTTCCCGAATACGCTCGTCCCCACGAGCGCGGGCGCTTAATTTTTCCACCTCCAGCGGGAGAAAAAGTTGACGGACTAATACATATCCTTGTTCCATGAAGAGTCGAATGTCGTCAGCCGCTGCGCGATAATAGGTCATAGTAGTCAGCAACCAGGTAATAGACAGGAGCAGCCAAGTACGTTGATGAAATTCGTTCACGAAATTTTCATTGTACCGTGAATTGTTTCAAGAAGATCTATTTCAGAGACATTTGCCGTTGTCGGTGATATTTCAGTCCGGGGATAAAAAAGCACAGAGCCGAAATGATACCAAAGATCATGTGCGCATAAGCGGGGAATACGGCCATCAAAACGCTCGTTCCCAGCAAAACCACAGCTTGAACATAAAATGCCCCTGAAAGCATCGCGGCCTTTACCAAAAATACCATGCTGCTGATCACGCCCAGCAGGGGCGAAAGCGTCAGAGGTTTCAGGTTAAGCCACCATTCGAACGGATAAAGCATCGCGATGGCGATCATGCTCGCGCCCCAGAGATGAGCGATCTGGCGCTCGACAAAGGTGACCGGCCCCATACGATGCCGCAAAGCCCAGAACACAACGGCCCACGCACCCAAGCCCACGGTCCACAAGCCACCGTAAGCTAGGCGATTATCGACACCGGCCCAGTCGAGCGCTTCGGTCAGTAGGCACCAGACCAGCAGCACCAAACTATGCCACATCCACAGCAGTCCCCAATTCTCCAGCACCGCGGCATGATGCGTTTCTCTCAAGACACGCGCTAACACCTGCGTGAAGCGTCCACTTCGCGCAAGTACCGGTTCATCGCGCAGGAAGGCCTCGAGATCTGCCGCCAATTCGCCAGCCGTCGAATAGCGTAAGTCGGGCGGCTTTTGTAAGCACCGAATCACGACCATTTCCAAATCGCGATCAATCTTCGGTTCCAGCACTCGCGGCGGAATCGGTTCTTGTTCGAGTATCTTTAGAGCCAACTCCAATGGCGAATCGGCGACCAGCGGCGGACGCCCGGTCAACGCATGATAAAGAACGGTACCCAAGCTATACACATCCGACGCCGGCCCGAGTTGGCTGGATCGACCCGACGCTTGTTCGGGAGACATATAGCTGGGCGTTCCCAAAATAGCGCCCGTTCTCGTCAAATGATCATTCGCATGAAAGAACTTCGCCAATCCAAAATCGGTGACCTTCGCATTGCCATGCTCATCCAACAAAATATTCGAAGGCTTGATATCGCGATGCAGGATACCTTGCTTGTGCGCATAATCGATCGCTCGCGAAACATTCGCAATCAATGCGGCCGCTTGTCGCTGGCCAATGGGACCGTTGCGAAGTCGCTGAGCCAGGGTCTGGCCGCGAACAAATTGCATACTGAAAAATGGTGTGCCATCGAACTGGCCCACTTCATACACTTGAACAATACCGGGATGCTCCAGCCGCGCAGTCGCCTCTGCTTCCGCCAAAAAACGCTGATGATCTTCCGGTGAATTGAGCCGATCTTGTTGAATCATCTTGATCGCAACTTCACGGCCCAGACTCATTTGTCGAGCTCGGAAGACAATTCCCATCCCCCCCTGCCCAACTTGCTCAATCAGTTCATAGTCGCCGATAGGAAATGGAAGCTGTGGAGGCCAAGCCATTGCCTCTCCTTCACCCGCCGAACTTGTCAATGCTTGATTTGCGCCCACCGCTTCGGTGACAAGCACGGTACCCCAGAGATAACGCAGCTCACTGGCATGCTCCGGATACTCTTCGCAGACCTTGGAAATGTCGACTGGCTCGCCACGCTGCACGCGGTCGGCAAGTTCCGTCAGAAGCAACGCTAACTTCTCATCGTTCTGTTCTTGAGAGTCGATGGCACGCGTTTCAGAAAGGTAGATATCGTTTTTGGAAGGTTTCATGCCGGCACCGATTTGCGATTTGCATTATCCCGCTTGCCGCTCTTTCAACTCGAAGAAGGATGGGCTTGGTCAATGATCTCCCGCAATCGACGCAAAGCTCTCAGGTATCGCATGCTCGCGGCTGGTTCGGTCAGTTCCAGAACGGCTGCAATATCTTGGTTGCTCATTTGCTCATAATGACGCATCAAAAGAATTTCCCGATCGATGGTCGGCAAGACTTCGATCGCAGCCTCAATTTGCTGTGCTATCTCTCGCTGTGTTGCCGCTGCCGCGGGTGTCAACGACGGGTCACACAGAGCTCCCGCCAGTTCCATCGTCGAATGATCATTGTCACCACTCACAACCAATGGCTGTTCGCGATCGATACTGCGTTTGGCGGAAACTCGATGACGGCGATGCGCATCGATGATTCGATCTTTGGCAATCTGGCGAACCCATAAATGGAACGCCATCACGGGGTTGTCGAGATAATCTTTCAAGCGACGGTTCGCTTCGATCAGAACCTCTTGCACCACATCGCTTACATCCACTCGCCGCTGGATCTTTTGATCCAGCCGCAATTGGATCATCCTTCTCAAAGCGTCTCGATGACGATCCAGCAGGGACTCAACCGCCTGTGGGTTGCCCTCTTTTGCTCGCTCGATCAACGCTGCTGTTTGCGTCCCATCCGGCCAAATCGATTTGCTCATGTCCTTAGTATAGCCCATCGGCAACTTCACCAGGAGTCAGAAATAGTCGCCGCTTACCGCTCCAGCCAGGAAACGTTCAATTTTCACGATTCTTCAGTTAAAATCGCCACGCTTCCGGAACTCAGCGGGTGAATGCCGGTCTCGGAGGCCAGCAGAAGTCGGCCATGGTCATCGATGCTCTGGCAGAGTCCCCGATATTGGACTCTCCCCTGCTGGACCTCGATCCACTTATCTCGCAAAAAACAGCGATTTCGGAAAATCGCGAAGATTTCCGTCGCATCTCCACGCCAGCGTTCCAAGAAATGCTCGATTTTCTCCACAACCAGGGGCAAAAATTCTTCCCCCCGAAATGTCACGCCGCACTCGCGCGCGACACAAGTTGCTCGTCGCCGTACATCCTCCGGCGCTTCAGTCCAATCAATCGCTAAATTCAACCCAACCCCGATACTCCACCAAAACTCACCCCGAGCACCCGACACAGTGGATTGCCTCACGGCAGGAATCTCGTCCGCTGGAGCCTGAATTCCTTCTACCAGAATGCCTGCAATTTTTCGCCCGCGCACGTAAACATCGTTAGGCCATTTCAACTGCACATCGATCGAGTCAATGTATTGACTCAATAATTCCGCGAGGGCTATACCAACCACTAGGGCGGCCTGTGGCAACTGGGCCACATGGCGAGCATAACCACCACTGTCCAGGAGCGATGTGAACATCAAGCAACCATCCGGCGACCACCAGCGATTGTCACCTCGACCTCGACCCGCAGTCTGCTTGCGAGCCGCGATCGTTGTTGGCGGGAACAATTTTTTTTGGTCCACCATACGCCGTACGTAGTCGTTTGTTGAATCGATCTCTCGAAACCAATGTATCTCCGCTGGCATCGATCTGACTCTATAGTATGGCTAAAGGATTGCGAGGATGCTCCAGCGTCCCGCGTGTGACACCGACGCGATTGGCCGCATTGAGTTTCCGCCAAACTTCACTGGCGGGTAATTCGCCTGCCAACAATTGGCGATAAAGGGTAATCAGAAGTTTCACATCTTCATCGGAAGTGTCGTTCAGCATCTCGATTCTAAAACTGCGGATGCCGCGCTGTAGCAAGCCTACGACCGCTTCCGCACCACTCTGCGCAGTGCCGTTGTACAACGTGTTACGGCAGCCAATATCAGCATGCAAGATGTGCTCTGCACCGATTCGATCGCGCAACTTCACCGCATGTCGATCGCAGGGGCGTCCACAGTTGGTTTTGTTTGTACCGGGAGAAAGCACCGTACAAAAAACACAGTGCTCCATGTGAAACATCGGCATATGTTGATGGATGACAATTTCGAGCCAACCAGGTGGAGTTGCTGCGACTAACTCTAGCAATTGATCGCGATTGAGGTCATAAGACGCTGTCACTCGCTCAGCGCCCCAGAGCATCAATTGCTCGGCCGATAAAGGATTGGTGATATTCAAGGAGAAGTCAGCCATGAAGGGAATACCACGTTTTCGAGCAAATCGAACCGCAGCCAAGTTTCTAGCCAACCAACCATCACCCCCATGTTTGGCTAGGTTCAGAAATAAACCATCCTCGCCTTGTTTGTGAATGCGAAGCGTCGCGAGCAGAATGTGTCGATTGGCCTCCCGCGACCAAGCGACCGCTTGCTTGTAATCTCGCAGATCATGAAAATCGGCAATCAGATGATCTGCCCCTAAGTCCAGCGCTTGGCGCAATTGCTTCAGCGTCCGGCAGAGCACTCGCAATATGGGTTTGGTTTCTGTCGCACCGGCAGCCGCTCGATTCACCTCTGCGATCGTCTTCGCTTCATCCCACTGGCGATCGATGGGATGCGAGGGCTGAGCCAAGCGGACTTGTTCTACCGCATCGATCATCGCGCGCCGCCATTGTCCCAGCACGCTCAAGGGTACCATCACTTGCTCATCGATATCACCGCTCAGTTCGCGCAATTCGTAAACGGTTGAGCCCAACCGCGAAAATTGCTTTTTCAAGGTTTCCAAATCGAGAGCATGGCGCTCCGCTACCTGCGGAATAAAATCGTGCACAAGCGTGAGAGGCTTTAGGTCAACGGCCGATACGGTAAGTCGCAAAGGCTGCCCCAGTTGAACCTGCACATGAATATCGATTGGAACGCGGCGAAGCGGATCGGCAGAAGTGAAAGATTGTCTCAATCGCTTATTGAGCTGCGGATCATCGGTTTGCCAAATCTTTTGACCCTCGAAGATCTCGGCATTAGCAATCAAGCCATGGGAAAAACTGATTTCGACCACCCCACTGATTTTTCCATCCTTCGATGGATTCTCAGAAGCTGACGGTTTCGTCGGAATGGCGCGGCCTGAGTTTGGTCTGTGGGAATTCAGAGGACGAATCTCGAAGATACGTCCCCCGGTTTCTTTATTTGCGAGTCGATCACCTTCCAGTACAACCCCATCTCCTTTCGCCAGTGGCACCTGCAATCTTGCATGCAAGCGATCCCCGCGTTTGGCAATCACCTCGCCAACCAGCACGCCCTTTTTCGCGCTGCTGATACCAGGGACCAATCGTTTATGATTGCAACCTTCCAGCCATCCGGGCGTGAAGCCTCGCGAGAAAGAGAGTTCCATCTCACGCTGGTTTTCTGGGGTCCACTCCACCTGTAAACCCAGCATTGCCCGATCGATCGCTTGACGATAATGGCTCGTAATATTGGCAACGTATTCGGGAGTCTTCAGACGCCCTTCAATCTTCAAAGAGCAAACCCCCGCTTCGATTAACTCGGGAATTAGCGAGTAGGCTGCTAAATCTTGAGGGCTGAGCAGATATCGAACCGGTCCAAGATCGACCTCTTTACCATCGCAGATCATATCATAGGGTAAGCGGCAGGCTTGTGCGCACTGACCGCGATTAGCGCTTCGGCCTCCCAGCGATTCGCTGGTCAGACATTGGCCGCTATAGGCAACGCATAAGGCCCCATGCACAAAAACTTCAATCGGCATTTGCGTCGCGGCTGTAATCTGCTTGATTTCTTTTAAAGAACATTCTCGCGCCAGCACAACGCGAGTCACTCCCAATTGTTCCGCAAGCTCGATCGCTGCTGCACAAGTAAGCGTCATTTGCGTACTGGCATGTACTTCAAGGTCGGGGCATATCTGGCGCACGATTCGAGCTACACCGAGGTCCTGGACCAAGACAGCATCGACTCCCGCTTCTGCCAGCGTATAAAGATTCTTCCTCAATTCGGGCAGCTCGTCCGTGAAGACTAACGTATTGAGTGTCGTATAGCCCTTCACACCCCGATGATGCAAGTACTGCATCAACTCAGGCAATCGCTCCGGCGGGAAATTAGCCGCTCGAGCCCGCGCATTGAAACCTGAATCGAGCCCGAAATAGATGGCATCGGCACCGTTTTCGGTCGCTGCCACCGCACATTCCCAATTCCCCGCCGGGGCCAGCAGCTCGGGCGCCGCCACCGTTCGAGGTGTTCCCAGTTCAGACATGTTTACTTTCCTGGAAAAAACATCAAAATTTATAAAAGATCAAAGCTAGGCCATCGGCCATTCCTCAGCCGAATATTGTAACAGACCTCGCCACAAGCGATACTTGTAATCGGCCGGAAGCCGAGCTGATTTCGTTGCCGAAATGGCAATTCCTACCCAATTCATCCCACAAAAACGTTTTCCCGGAGTTTCTCTCGATGGGCACATCCTCGCAACTTTCGCGCCGCTCCTGGCTCAAGCATACTTCACTCCTCGCCACCAGCGCTGCTCTCGCATCGGGCACTGCGTCGCCCGCAGTGGCAAACTGGTTTTCCAGCGAAAACTCCCTAGCCGGTAAACGATTATTGTTCTTCACTAAATCGAGCGGCTTTCAGCACAGCGTGATAGCTCGGGAAGGCGATTCACCCTCGTTCGCTGATCGCATCATGTTAGCCTTGGCTAAAGAACATGGGTTCGAAGTGGACAATACAAAAGATGGAACTGTGTTTGATGGCGACCTGAACAAATACGATGCGATCTTCTTCATGACGACAGGCGATTTGACG
>Ga0169931_10006028_pt1 | contig 18356 bp, 17 predicted proteins | sample Kivu_15m_20L_FD_129675 | JGI IMG/M metagenome (GOLD analysis project Ga0169931, IMG submission 129675) | Freshwater microbial communities from Lake Kivu, Western Province, Rwanda to study Microbial Dark Matter (Phase II) - Kivu_15m_20L... | ecosystem: Environmental > Aquatic > Freshwater > Lake... | reverse complement strand
GGTGGGCTCGTGGGTCTGGAGTTGGCCGAGTACCTGGCCGAACGCGGTCGCCGGGTGACGGTGCTCGAGGAGGGCAAGCATCTCGGTCTGCCGATGGCCATGCCCCGTCGCTGGACGGCGGTGCGCAAGGCCGGTGATCATGGTGTCGTCCTCGTTCGCGAGGCCGTCGTGATGTCCATCACGCGCGACGCCGTTCGTTATCGCGTGGCCGACCAGGAGTTGGAGGTCGCCGCCGACAACGTGATCGTGGCGTCCGAGGTCCGCGCCGATCCGTCGTTCGCCGAGGAACTGACCGCCCGTGGACTGCGGGTGGAAGTGGTCGGCGACGCCGCCGAGGTCGGTTACATAGAAGGCGCCATTCACGGCGCCGGGAAGGTCGCTCGTGAGCTCTGAGGTCATCCCCAATCCGACGTTCGGCGATCACGTCCGCGCCCGTGCCGAGGACGACAACGTCGCGATCCTGTTCGACGACTCGTCACTCTCGTACCGCCAATGGTGCCGCGAGGTGGCCCGTCGCGCCGCGCTGTGGCGATCGATCATCGACGCGGCGCCCTCGGGAACGTTGCCCCACATCGGCGTGATGCTCGACAACACCCCCGAGTTCACCATGTGGCTCGGAGCGGCGGCCGTGACCGGCGCCAGCGTGGTGGGGATCAACAGCACCCGCCGGGGTGCCGAGTTGGCGCGGGACATCGTGCACACCTCGTGCCAGGTGGTGGTGACCGACTCGACGCAGTCCGATCTGCTGGCCGGGCTCGACCTGGGCGATGCGAACGGTCGCGTCTTCGTGGCCGACTCGGCGGACTTCTCGTCGCTACTCGCACCGTTCGACGGCGCGAGTCTGCCCACCGCATCGGAGTGTCCGGTCGATCCAGGGTCGACCTTCCTTCTGCTCTTCACCTCGGGCACCAGCGGCGCTCCAAAGGCCGTGATTACCAGCCACCAGCGCCTGAACTTCGTGGCCGGGTCCATGCTGATGATCACCGAGTTGACCCCCGGAGACGTCACCTACATCTCGATGCCGCTGTTCCACTCCAATGCGCTCTTCACCGCCTGGGCGCCCTCGTTGGTGTCGGGAGCCACGGTGGCGTTGCGACGCAAGTTCTCGGCATCGGAGTTCATGCCCGACGTTCGTCGATTCGGCGCGACCTACTTCAACTACGTCGGCAAGCCGCTCACCTACATCCTGGCCACGCCCGAAAGTCCGAACGATCGCGATCACAAGTTGCGGTTGGGATTCGGCAACGAGGGTTCCGAGGTCGACCTGGCCCGCTTCGCCGAGCGGTTCGGTGTCCGGCTCGTCGACGGCTACGGGCAGACCGAGACCGGGGCGTCGATCGTCCGCATCCCCGGGATGCCGGCGGGGGCCCTCGGCGTGGCGGCGCAACCCACCATCACGGTCCGTGATCCCGAGACGAACGAGGAGTGTCCCCACGCCGTGTTCGACGAACAGGGACGGGTGCTCAACCTGGAGGAGGCCACCGGCGAGATCGTCAACGCCGGTGGCGGCACGTTCGAGGGTTACTTCAACAACGACGAGGCGAATCGCGAACGCCTACGTGATGGCGCGTACTGGACCGGTGATCTGGCGTACCGCGACGAGGCGGGCTTCTTCTATTTCGCCGGCCGAAGTGCCGACTGGATGCGGGTCGACGGCGAGAACTTCGCCGGGGCCCCCATCGAGCGCATCGTCATGCGTCATCCGGCCGTTCTGCTCGCCGCCGTGTACGGCGTCCCTGACGCCGAGATCGGCGACCGGGTGATGGCGGCGGTGCAGGTGAAGCCCGGAACCACGTTCGACATCGACGACTTCGCCGCGTTCCTGTCGACCCAGGGCGACCTGTCTCCGAAGTGGTGGCCCACCTTCGTCCAGGTGGTGGACGACTTCCCGATGACCTCCACCAACAAGGTGGTCAAGCGCGATCTGGTGAAGCGCCGTTGGCACGACGCCGAGTCCGACACCGAGTCCGACACCGAGTCCGAAGTTCGGGCACGCATCTGGTGGCGTCGGGGTCGCGAGACGACCTTCGTGACATTCGACGCGGCCGCCGCGGCCGAGTTGCGCACCCGCTTCGAGGCCGTCGGTCGGGGCCAGATTCTGGCCTGAGAACGAGCATGTCCCGACCTTGCGGTGTCAGGGGCGCAACGCGATCTTTCCGGCCACCTTGCGGTCCTCGAGATCGCGCAGGGCGTCGGCGGCCCGATCGAGGGGATAGGTCACCGGCTCGACGGGACGCAGCTCGCCGCGTGCAATGAGGGCCATGACGTCGTCGAGCAGTGCGTTGTTGCGGTCGGGGTTCTTTCCGGCCCAGCCACCCCAGTCGACTCCGGTGACCCGTCGGTTGCGTAGCAGAACCTGATTGGCCGGGAGCTTCGGGATGCCGGCGACGAAACCGATCACCAGATACTGCCCGTCGTCACCCAGCGCGCGCAGACAGGTCTCGCCGACCTCACCACCCACCGGGTCGTACAGGTAGTCGATCGAACCACCGGAGAATTCCTTGGCTTTCTCCTTGATCTCGTCGGCCGGGAGCGTGGAATCGATGGTGGCCTCGGCGCCACGTTCGACGGCGAAGCGACGCTTCTCGTCGGTGGAGGCGACGGCGATCACCCGAAGACCCAAGGCGCGCCCCACGTCGACGGCGGCCAGGCCGACGCCGCTTCCGGCACCCAACACCATCAGCCAACGACCCGGTTCGACCCGGGCGCGCTCCACCAAGGCGAACCACGCCGTCAGGTAACTCTGCATGAACGTGGCCGCTTGTCCGTCCGTCAACGCGTCGGGAAGGGGCATGAGTCTCTTGGCTGCCACGATCGCCTGCGACGAGTAGCCGCCCAGGCCGACGTTGGCGAACACGCGTTGGCCCAGGTTCACACCTCCGTCTCCGGTGGGCACGTCGGGGGCGATCTCGATCACGCGGCCGACGACCTCCATGCCGGGGACGAACGGCACGGGCGGCTTGATCTGATACTTGCCCTGTACGAAGAGGGCGTCGACGAAGTTCACCCCGCAGGCGGTGACGTCGATGCGCACACAACCCGGGAACAGATCGGCGGCCGGCTTTTCCTCGATCACGAGGTGGTCGAGGGGGGCGAACTCACGACAAACGACGGAACGAACGATCGAAGACATGACGAACACGGTAGTCAGCGGTGACGGATTGCTGTGGTTCCCGACGGGCCCTACCTGACACACTGTCAGAAAGCGAAGGGGACGAAATGGGAACGATCTGTGTCACGGGATCGGCGTCGGGAATCGGCGCGGCCACCAAGAAGCGGCTCGAGGCCGAGGGCCATCGGGTGATCGGAGTCGACATCCGCGACGCCGACGTCGTGGGCGATCTGTCGAACGTGGACGATCGCCGTCGGATCGTCGAAGAGGTGACCGCCGCGTGCGGGGGAGTCCTCGACGGACTGGTGCCCTGTGCCGGCGTGAGCACGCCGGCGCCGAACGAATTGGTGGTGCGCGTGAACTTCTTCGGCACGTTGGCCGTGGTCGAGGGACTGCGCCCCTGTCTCGAGAAGGGCACCGATCCCGCGGTGGTGATGATCTCGTCGAACAGCACCACCATGACCCCGGGTCTCCCCGTCGAGGAGGCCATGGCCTACCTGAACGGGGACGAGGAGACGCTGGTGGCCCGGCATTCGACGCCCCATGCGTTCCTCGCCTATCCCGCCGGCAAGCTCGCCATCGCGTTCTGGGTGCGTTCGCAGGCGGCCGCATGGATGGCGTCGGGAATCCGTCTGAACGCCGTGGCGCCCGGCGTCATCGACACCGGCATGACCCGACCATTGTTGGATATGCCCGGGGTGAAGGACTCGCTCGACATGATCCCCATTCCCCGGGGACGGTGGGGCAAACCCGAGGAGATCGCCGGCGCCATTCACTTCTTGTTGTCGGCCGACGCGTCGTACGTCGTCGGTCAGGTGTTGTTCGTCGACGGAGGCACCGACGCCCTCCTGCAGCCGACCGCGCACCCGCACCCGCTCCCCGGAGGACGTTGAGCCATGGACGAACTACGCGACGCCGATCCCATCGCATGGTTGAGCGCGTGTGAGGAGATACGACAACTGGCCAGTCGTTACGCCGTGTGGTACGGGGCTCGTGACACGGAGAACCTCGCGCGTCTCTTCGTCCCGGACATCAAGGTGACTCGTGAGACCTCGGGTACCGACGCCTTGCGGTCCAGCTTCGACGCGCAGATGGGTTCGCTGGGTCGGGTGATCCTGATGGTCGGCAATCACGTGATCGACGTGAGCGATCAGGACAACGCCTCGGGTGTCGTCAGTTGTCGGGGTGAGATCGAGGATGTCGCGGGAAACTGGATCATCCATCAGATCCAGTATCACGACACCTACCGGCGCGTGAACGGTCGCTGGTTGTTCGCGCGTCGTCGACACCTGTTGTGGTACGGACACGACATGCCCAACGCGCCCGTGGGTCTTCCCGACGCCAACTGGCCGAGTAGTCAGACGGGACGGGGTGAGCTGCCGGAGTGCATCGAAACCTGGCGCACCTGGACGGCGAACAACAACTGACGGGGTTCAGAGCCCGCTGAGCACGTGGGTGCGCTTGTTGTCGGTGAAGGCCCGCTCCAGATTCTCCTTGTCGTCGTCCGACATCGGCCGCAAACGCTCGCCCCGGCGCGCGCGCCAGTACAACGTCTCGGTGGTGCGCCATTTCTCGGCGCGCAACGGCGGTTTGTGCACCTTGTTGTTGGCCGTCAACGGCATGGCGGTGGTGATGCGCACCAACTGGGGGGACCATTTGGTGCCCAGGTCCTTCTGTCCGTCGAGGAAAGCGTCGAAAGCCACCGGATCGAAGGTGGTGCTGGAGTTCATCTCGATGGCCACCATTACCATGTCGCCGGTGACCGGGTCGGGAACGGGGTACACCGCGGCCATCACCACTCCGGGGAAGCGGCTGATGATGTTCTCCACGGGAGCGCCGGCGAAGTTCTCGCTGTCCACACGCAACCAGTCGGCACTGCGGCCGGCGAAGTAGAAGAAGCCGTCGGCGTCGCGGTATCCGAGATCGCCGGTCCAGTACCAACCGTTGCGCACCCGTTCGTTCGACGCCTCCGGGTTGTTGTAATAGCCCTCGAAAGACGAACCACCCGAGGTGTTCACGATCTCACCGATGCATTCCGGGTTCGTGATGGCTCCGTGCTCGTCGAAGACGACTCGCGGACATTCGACGTCGGTGGCGGGATCGACAATGACGACCTGGCCCGCCATGTCGGGACGCTCCCGTCCGAGTGCATTAGCCGGGGTGTCGGGAGTGCGGGTGATGGCGACCACGCTCTCACTCGATCCGTACCCTTCCACCAGTTCGCATCCGAATCGTTCGAGGAAGCGTTCGCGGTCGAGGGCGCTGGCCTCGGTCCCGAATCCGAGACGCAAACGATGGTCGCGGTCGAAGTCCGTGGGCGGTTGGCCCAACACGTAGGCGATCGTGCGCCCGACGTAGGTGAAGTACGTGCATCCGTAGGTGCGTACGTCCTCGAGGAAGCCGCTGGCCGAGAACTTGCGTCGCAACACGAGGGTGGCTCCGACGGCCAAGGCCGGACCCCAGCACGCCATGAGCGCGTTGCCGTGGAACAACGGCATCGGGCTGTAACAGATCTCGTCGCGCACGACGCCGTAGATCTGGCCGGCGCGCACGGCGGTGGTGGCCATGCGCTCGTTGGAGCACACCACGGCCTTGGGTGCACTGGTGGAGCCCGACGTGAAGAGCAAGAAGAGGGGCAGTGTGCCGTCGGGTGAACTGTGGGTCAACAGATCATGATCGAACGGGGGCAGGTTGGGTCGCACGGTGTCGACGTCGACGAACGCCGTGGCGGGTACTCCGCAGTCGAGCCCGTCGAAGGTCGAACGCCCGGCGGCATCGGTGACGATCATCTGGCAGTCGGTGTGGCGCACGTCGCGCGCCAATTCGGCACCGCGGCGCGTGGGGTTGATGCCCACGATGCACGAGCCGGTGAGCGCCGCGGCGCCGACCCAATACAGGTACTCGGGCGTGTTCTCCAGCAACACACCCACGTGCGGCTTGGCGGTGGGGTCCAGGTGCTCGCGCAGGTACGACGCGCGTCGGGTGGACTCGCGCACCACGTCGTCCCACGAGGTGAAGGTGCCCTCGAAGACGAAGCCGGCGTGGTCGTCGCCCAGGCGGGCACGGATCAGATCGGCGATGCTGCTCACGGCACGATGCGCGGGGGGAGTGGCTGGCGGTACAACGCGGCGGCGTTCTCGCAGCACAACTTGCGCAGCAGGGCGGGGGACAGGTGCCCCCACGCGTCCCGGAGGACCGACTGGGTGTCGGGCCACGTGCTGTCGCCGTGCGGATAGTCGACCTCGACCATGATGTGGTCGTCACCGATCACGTCGTGAAGGTCGATGGTGGAGGGGTCGTCGATCGTGCAGAACCAGAAGTTGCGTCGCAACACCTCGGCGGGACGCAGGTCCCAGCCCGCGCCGTAACCGCTGCGGTCGACGACGTTCTCGAGTCGGTCGAGCAACATGGGTACCCAGCCGATGCCTCCCTCGCTCATGGCGATCTTGAGGTCGGGGTACTTGTAGGCGTAGCCGCTCCACAGCCATTCGGCGCACGCGGTCAACGACAACTGTCCGAACAACGTGGCACCCAACTGAAGTGCCGGCGCGTCGCTGGGCATCGCGTACATGCCCGACGAACCGACGTGCAACGAGATGACGGTGTCGGTCTCGACGCACGCTTCGATGATGGGGTCCCACCAACCGCTGAAAAGGCTGGGGCATCCGATGTTGTGGGGGCGTTCGGGAAGGGTGACCGAGGTGAAACCGCGCGCGGCGTTGCGACGGATCTCGTCGGCACCGAGACGCGCCGACCCGTCGGGACCGGGGGCCAACCACGTGATGCCGCACGGGATGATGCGCTCGGGGTAGGGCTGCCACCACTCCTCGTACAGCCAGTCGTTCCACGCGCGCATGGTGGCCAGTCCGACCTCGGGGTCGCTGCAGGCGCTGAACACCCGACCGGCGAAACCGGTGACCTGCGACGGGAAGTTGAGCGACGCCCAACAACCGATGAGGTCCATGTCCTTGATGCGTTCGTGGATGTCCCAACAGCCCGGGCGCATGTCCTCGAAGCGGGCCGGCTCCAGCGATCGCAGTTCTTGTTTGCGTCCGGCGACGGCGTTCATGCCGACCTGACTGAAGATCTGGCCGTCGAAGGTCCAGACCTGATGCCCGCGTTCGTTCACGATCAGTCGCGGCGCTTCGTCCTGCAGAGCGGACGGAAGACGACCGTCGAACATGTGCGGTGGTTCGACGAGGTGATCGTCGACCGAGATGAGCGTGTAGTGCACGGGGGCCATCTCGGGCTCGGGCAGCAGGATGTCGTAGTTCGTCGGCCCGATCACGTAGGTGTCAGTGGTCATCGTCTCCCGCTTTCGCCGACTTCAGTAGTGCCTCATACTCATCGTCGCCGAGTCGTTCGCGCAAGTAGGGCTGGGCGTGAACGTAACCACCGTTGGGCACGTCGGGATCGGTGAGCAGAACCGCCACTGCCCGTCCGATCACGGCCGGCGGAACTCCGTGCTTGGCGACCCATTCGAGGCCCGCTCCCGAGTCCAGAACCCTCTCGGTGGCGACGAAGCCGGGGTTCACGTTGATCGCCCGGATGTCGGGGTGTTCGACCACGATCATGTCGGCGATGCGGTGAAACCCCGCCTTGGTGGCGGCGTAGACGAGGGACCATCCGCCCCGACCGGCCGGGGACTCGGGGGAACGTTGGCCGGCGTCGCTCGTGACGTCGACGATGGTGGCGCCATCGGCGCGATTGGTGGCCAGCACGTGTCGCACGAAGGCCCGGGTGAGCAAAAGCGGGGAGGTGAGGTTGCCCGTGACGCGACGGATCACGTCCTCGGGCGAGCCGTCGACGAGCAACGTGTCGTTGCCCGGGCCCACGTACACGGCGTTGTTCACCAGTACGTCCACGCGACCGGCGGCGTCCAGACAGCGGTCGAAGGAGGCTTCGACGTCGTCGAGGTCGAGGACGTCGGCCGCCACGCAATGCGCGCGTCCTCCTCGACGCTCGATGGCTTCGGCCGTGGACCTGAGGCTGCCGGGGAGTGCGTGACCGGTGGCGGGATTGGTGGCCGAGCCCTCGACGAGGGTGCGACCGGTGATGACCAGGTCGTGGCCGGACTCCGCCAAGGCGATGGCGATGGCGCGGCCGATGCCGCGACTGGCGCCGGTCACCAACGCCACGGGTCGCACATTCGTCGACAACTTCGCCCCCTTCGTTCGTGTGCGTCACCGCCGCCGCGCACTGATCAGCGCCGCGAGCCCCTCGGCGACTAGTTTCTGACACGGTATCAGAAACGTCGAAAACGGAGTCGGGACAGATGGGTGCATTGACGGGCAAAGTGGCGATCGTGACCGGAGCGGGTCAGGGTGTGGGTCGTTGCCACGCCGAACTGTTGGCCGCCGAGGGAGCCAGCGTGGTGGTGAACGATCTGTCCGATCTGGCCGACGAGGTGGTGGCGGCGATCACCGCGACCGGGGGACGCGCGGTGGCCTGCAAGGGCAGCGTCACCGACTGGGCGTTCGCCGAGACGTTGGTCGACACCGCGGTCCGCGAGTTCGGCGATCTGCACATCCTCGTGAACAACGCCGGGTTCATCCGCGACGCCATGAGTTTCTCGATGGAGGAGCAGCAGTTCGACAGCGTGGTGAGCGTGCATCTGAAGGGCCACTTCGCCCCGGCTCATTTCGCTGCTCTTCTGTGGCGCAACAGAGCCAAGGAACTGGAGGGCACCGAGGGTGGGCTGCCCGCGCGCCGCATCATCAACACCACCAGCGAGAGTGGTTTGTTCGGTGGACCGGGCCAGGGCAACTACGGATCGGCCAAGGGCGGCATCATCACGATGACCACGATCCTGGCTCGTGAGCTGAGTCGCTACAACGTCACGGTGAACTGCATCGCTCCTCGCGCGCGCACTCCGATGACCGAGGTCAATCCGAAGTTCGCCAAGCCCGAGACCGGCTTCGACAAGTACGACCCGGCCAACATCAGTCCGATGGTGGCGTTCCTCGCCAGTGATCTGGCGGCTGACATCAACGCCCAAACGTTCATCGTTCTGGGCGATCAGGTCCACCGCATGCGACCGGCCGAGATCGCCGGTTCGATCACCGCGGGCGGTAAGCAATGGACGGTCGAAGATCTCGCCGCCGCCAAGGGTCAACTATTCGGCGATGTATCGAGCGGGACACCCGCCTGGGGTGGCCCGCCGATGTGATGGGACACCCGCCTCAGGCGGTCCACCGTCGAACCGTGCGTAAGCCGAGGCCGACGAACAACAGCGATCCAGCGATGGCCATCGGCAACAGTGAGCGACCGGTGGCCGGCAGGGTCGGCGCGGTGGTGACGGCTCGCACCGACAACGTCGGCGCGGAATAGTGGAAGTTGGTGGCGGTGATCACCACCATGGAGTTGGCCACCGACACGTTCACAGTCGCTTCGTTGGCGGGGTCGTCCGGGTCGGAGACGTCGAAGGTGAACCTGGTGTTCTCGTCGACCGAAGACCCCCACATGCACTGGGCGGTCTCCAGTGGTATGCGGGCTTGATACTTGCCCGACCACACGGTGGTGCCGTCGGTGTCGAAGTGAGGGTTGTCGATGCGCAGGCTCAACACACCGGTGGTGGCATCGAAACCGGGCACGCTCGGGCGCCACGAATTGTCGGCCACGACCAGGGTCGGCTTGTCGGCGCATTGCGGAGCGGGTCCGAGGTAGCGCGTGTCGAGGATGACGAAAGCGAAGCGGTTCACCTTCCATGCACCGCGAGCGTCGGGGGCGTTCACGTTGCCCATGGTCGCGGTGTCGACGCCGAGGATGTCGTACGGAACGCCTTCCACGGTGATCTTGGATGCTCCGTCCACCGTCAGGCGCTCGGTGGTGACCTCCACGTCGCCGGCCTTGGGAGTGACGACCGAAGGCTGCAACCAGCTGGTGCGAATCACGGCGCGGAACCTCACGTCACGCTGGGTGTTCCCGTATCGAACGCAGACGCCGTTGATCTTGTTGGTCGTGCACGCCACACTCCCGCTCTCGTATGGAACGCGGAAGTTGTCGCGGGTGCTGGCATGGATCTCGAATTGAAATCGGGGAAGAACTCCTGACGTCCCGGGGAAGTCGAGAGTGGCCTGGGTCTCCACCTTGTCGTCGCCGTCCTCGTTGACCAGTCCGGGGATCTGCCACTCGTGACAGCACACGCCGCCCGAGGCGTTCGGTGCAGTGCGACCGGTGAGGGTTCCGTCGACCCAGGATCCGTTGAGGAACGCACCGATCGACTCGATGCAATCCAATTGTGTCGCCGAGGTGCACGGTCCGATGGTCGACTGCGGTTGGGCGGGAGTGGGTTCGACGGGAACCCAGGCGCTCGCGGGAGAGACGGTCGCTCCGGCGACGCCGAGACACGTCATGAGGACAACGAGAATCCGACGGAGGCTTCGACGCACGATGTTGTTGTTCATGCGCAGTCAACGTTCGAGCGGTGTGTCTGTGACCTGAAGTACAGTCCGGCACGTGGAGGGGATCGATCGAACCCGAATTCAGGCCACCTTGGTTCGTACGTGGCTCGAGTCCGCCGAAGCATTGCGGGTCGCGGATTCGGTCGTGGCCCGGTTGCGACTCGATTGCGAGGGTCGCGATCTGGTGCATCAGGCCTGGGTGCGCGTGACCACCAGTTTCGCCACGCGTTCCGAACCTCTTCCCGATCTGAACGAATCCGCCGATGCCGCCCGATACGGAAACCGTGTCATCTCCAACATCGGACTCGACCGTTTGCGGGCACTGGGTCGATCACCGGTGACGGCCCTCGATCATGTCGAGGTGGCGCCGGTCGACGAACGCCACGGGCCCGAGGGTGACTCGTTGGTCCTACTCTTCTTCGAGGAACTCCTGCGCCGGGTGTCCGTGTCGCGATCACGCGAGTCCAACTGTGGCGGATGTTCGGCCGACGTCGTTCGTTCCATTGCCATCACCGTCGTGCAGACTTTCGCTCTCGAGGTGACGGCTTCGGCGCTACCGGCGGACGTCGACGGTCGCGAGCGATTCGAGAGGCTCGTCAACGAGGCCATCGAATCCGGTGGCGAGGTCGGGGAGTCCGCACGAATGCGAAAGCGACGTTCGCGGTGCAGAGCGTGCGTTCGTGATCTGATCGCCGGTGCGCTCGAGGAAATGGAGGAGCGACATGACTGAGATGCGCGTCACGTACTCCGCGGTTGCGGATCGATGGGAAGGAATACCCGTCTCGTCCGGAGTCACCGACATTCGCGACGTCGAGGGTGTCCGTCTCCTGATCGGAGTCGCGGGTGACATCGTCGGTTTCGCCTTCGACGTCGATGGACTCATCGAGTCACGAATCGAGATCCTGGGTCGTTATCTCGAAGTGGAATCCTTCGAGGATCGATTGAGGGCGCCGATCAGTACCGATGCCGAGACCGTCGTCGACGTGCGGTCGCGGGGCGCCGCGCTCGTGACCCCGGTGCGATCGTCGTCGGTCGTGGTCCGCGGGTCGCGCGAACCGTCGCACTGGGTGGGGGCGACCGTCGCGGACTCGGGCATCGTCGTTCGGGTTCGTTTCGCCTGGTGGTTCTCGTTGTGGGGGATGTGGTTCACCGTGGCCCGGGGCGACGGTCTCGTCCTGGCCGATCGTGCGGTGAGTCGTCGGGCGACGGCGCGAACCCTGCCCAACGCTTTCCCCGTGCGGGTGGGGGACGTTCGGGTTCGACTTCGACGGGGCCCGCAGACCGTCCGGCGGATCATCGGTGTCGTGGTGGCCGCGGTCGTCGTCGGGGCGATTCTGGTCGGCGCGTCGGGGGGCGATGATGCGAGCACCGGGTCGCCGGTCCCGACAACGGTCGTCGACGAGGCGGCTGTGACGGCCCCTTCTCCCACGCCCACCATCACCCTGCCCGTCGGTCGCGCACCGGCGACGGACTACGTGTCGGCCGACGGATCCGCCCGGTTGGACGTCGCGGTGAACGCGACCGACGTCGGGGTCGGCGGGATCGTCGAGGTGACGTTGTCCTTCGACAAGTCGGCGATCAATCCGTTCGGAGCCGTCGGTGCCGACGGCAATCAGAACGAGGCCTTCCGCTCGTGCCAGGCCAATCTCGATCTGTATCGCGAGGTCCCGATGCAACCCGAAGCCAGCGAGCAGTTTCGGGTATATCTGATCGACGCGAACGGAGGTCGCACCCTGTTGACCGACGACCATCGACAACTTCAGTTGGTTGGCGCGATGGTTGAAGGTTGCCCGGCGCCGGTGGACGTCGGTGGTGGCCCCTATCTCATCCTGCAACGGACGTTCTACGCCCCGCTCGTGGTTTCGATGGCCGTTCCGGCGCAGTTGCCCGCGGGTGAGTACGACGTTCGCGTGGAGGTGGGAGCGCAGCAGTGGGAAACGGCGACTTCCGTCACGGTGGCGATCGACTGAGCTTCGGGGCTCAGTGAGGAGCGCCGAATTGACGATCCCCGGCGTCGCCCAGGCCGGGGACGATGAACGCGTTCTCGTTCAGGCGCTCGTCGATGGACGCGGTGAAGATACGCAGGTTCAACCCGGTGCCACGTAGGTACTCGATGCCCTCGGGCGCGGCCAACACACAGATGACCGTGATCGGACCGGTGGGATTTCGCTCCATCAACAACTGACAGGCATGGGTGAGCGAACCGCCGGTGGCCAACATGGGATCGAGCACGATGCAGGTGCGACCGGACAACGTCTCGGGCAACTTGTTGACGTAGGGCTTGGGCTCGAAGGTCTTCTCGTCGCGGCTGATACCGACGAACCCGACGTCGGCGTTGGGCATCAATTCCTGGGCGGCGTGGACGAAGCCCAATCCGGCGCGCAACACCGGCACGACCACGGGTTGACTCGACAAGGCACGGCCGGTCGTCGTCGTGAGAGGTGTCTGCACGGACACCTCGTGGGTGGGCAGGTCGCGGGTGGCCTCGGCCAACAACAGCGTGCCCACGCGCTCCAGTTCCTGTCGGAACAACGCATTGGGTGTGGCGACGTCGCGAATGCGGGTCAGGGAGTCGGCGATGAGCGGGTGGGAGACGACGTTGACTTCGACGGGCATGGGCCCATTCTTGCCGATCAGCGGGTCTGGGTCCCCATGGCGAGCTCGGCTCGCAACAAGGCGTACCGGGGTTTGATCATGCCGTTGATGATGCGCAGGCGCTCGGGGAACGGGGCGAAGGCGCTCTTCATGGCGTTCAGGGTCATCCATTCGAAGTCATCCAGCCCCCAGCCGAAGGCTTCGGCCAGTTGCGAGAACTCTTTGGTCATGCTGGTGTCGCTCATGAGGCGGTTGTCGGTGTTCACCGTGACGCGAAAGCGCAGTCGCCGCAAGATACCGATGGGGTGTTCGGCGATGGAGGCGCACACGCCGGTGTTCACGTTGCTCGTGGGGCACAACTCGAGGGGGATGCGCCGGTCACGCACGAACGCCGCCAGGCGTCCGAGCTCCTCGGCTCCCTCGGGACCGGCGATGTCGTCCACAATGCGCACACCGTGCCCCAGGCGCTCGGCGCCACACAACTGCACCGCTTCCCAGATGCTCGGTAAGCCGAAGGCCTCTCCGGCGTGGATGGTGGAGTGGAAGTTCTCGCGCTGAACGTGATTGAAGGCCTCGAGGTGACGGGTCGGGGGATGACCGGCCTCGGCTCCGGCGATGTCGAAACCGACCACGCCGCGATCACGCCAGCGCACCGCCAGCTCGGCGATCTCCAGGCTGCGTCGGGCCGTGCGCATCGCCGAGCAGATGGCGTAGACGGTGAGGTCGGTGCCGCTCGAACCGCGAGCGAATCCGTCCATGATGGCCTGCATCACCTCGTCGAGGGTGAGGCCCTTCTCGGTGCACAGTTCGGGAGCCATGCGCACCTCGGCGTACACCACGCCGTCGGCGGCCAGGTCGCGAGCACATTCGTACGACACACGCTCGATGGCGTCCTTGTCCTGCATGACACCCACGGTGTGGGCGAAGGTTTCCAGGTACAGGACGAGGTCGTTGCGCTTGGCGCCACGGTGGAACCACTTGGAGAGATCAGCCACGTCGGTGGTGGGGAGACCGCGATAGCCGTACTCGGCCGCCAGTTCGATCACGGTCTCGGGTCGGAGTCCGCCGTCGAGGTGATCGTGCAACAGGACCTTGGGTGCGCGCTTCAGGACCTCACTCATCTGGCGCCCGCCATGTCGCTCAATCGGCGCAAGGGCATCTCGGACGAACGCTGCAACCAGTTCCATGACGGGTATTCGGCCGAGGCGGAGATGCAGTGCACGGAATACGCGTGGCGGCTCTTGTCACTGCGGTTCACGTCGCTCCAGTGGGGCAACAACCCGTGAAGGACGATCATGGTTCCCGCCGACACCTCGAGGGGGACGAGATTGCCGGGCGCCTCGGGCAATGGGTCCGGATCGAGAACGTCGAAGGTGGCGCCATCGTTGGCGGAGTTACGCACGAATTTCTTGCGCAAGGTCGTGCGGTGCCCGCCGGGCAGCGCCCACAAGCACCCGTTCTTCAGGGTGGCGTCCTCGATGGCGAACCAGAAGCCGGTGACCGTCACCGGATCGGTGAACAGGAAGGTGGCGTCCTGATGGCAGCCGACCTCTCCGCCGATGCGGGGCTGCTTGCAGATGTACATACTCTGCAGAGCCAGGGCGTCGGGCATCCCGATGTCGGCCGCGACGCCGGCCAACTTGTCCGTGTAGGTGAAATCGGCGAAGACGTCATCGAGGTCGTGCATGGCATGACCGATCTTGTTGACGCTCAGCTCCTTGGCTTGACGCAGCCGACCCTGCTCGTCGAAGGCCTCCTCCTCGAAGAAGCAGTGGATGCCGTTCGCCGATTCGATGAACTCACGGTCAGCGTGACGACTCTGCTCGTTGGTGGTGAAGACGCTGCGATGGGACTCGGGGTCGAACGCGTGCAGGATCTCCTCGGCGCGAGCCTTGAGGGATCGGCAGGCCGTGGTGTCGGTGAAGTCGGGGATCACCAGGAATCCGTCGCGGTGGTAATCGGCGATCTGTGATTCGGAAAGCACCTGTCCCATGACGGAATTCTAGGACCGTGACCGCCGAACGCAGGTGGGTGCGGACACGACGAAACACCCCTACCCTGTCGGGTCATGAGTGAGCACGCCACGGGACCGACGACATCGGGCAACGACCACGACGGTTTGACCGTGCTCGGAGCCACGGTTCGCGAGGCGATCCCCCACGTCGAGGTCTTTCCGGCCCCCGCCAACGTGTCGGTGGTGACCTTCACCACCGACGAACTGGCGTCGATGTGCCCGGTCACCCGCCAGCCCGATCTCTCGCACGTGGTCATCGAATATCGTCCTGCCGCCTGGTGCGTGGAGTCCAAGAGTCTCAAGTTGTATCTGTGGAACTTCCGTGATCGGGCGGTGTTCGCCGAGGCGTTGGCGGCCGAGATCGCCGGCGAGATCATGGACACGGCCCGTCCGGCCGGCGTGAGGGTGACGCTCACCCAGCGTCCCCGTGGCGGCATCGAGGTGCGCGCCGTCGCGGTGCTGGGCGATCCGATCTGATCAGTGGTTGTCGCCGGGGCGGTACGGCTGCCCGGCGTGGGCCGGCGGACGTAGCTGCTGTCGAGCTCCGGCCAACACGATGATGGTCACGATGTAGGGAGTGGCGGCCACGAACTCCGAGGGCACCTCGTCGACTGTGATCCAGGTGAAGAGTGCCAGGGCCGCACCGAAGGCGGTGCCCAGAGCGGCCATCGTCTTGCCGCGCGAGACGAGCAACGCGGTGACCAACGCCAACACGATGGCCGCCACCAACAACAGTGCCGGCACGTTCTTGGCGTCGCGGAACTTCAGCGCGGTGGGGAAGCCGAACAACATGGCGCCGCGCAGCACGCCCACCGGGTTCCAGTTGCCGAAGATGGTGGTGGCCAGGCCGATGAATCCGCGACCGCCGGTCTGTCCCTGACGGTAGGTGCTGGTGAGCACGCACGACAGGTAGGCGCCGCCGAAGGCCGCCAGCGATCCGCTGATGGCCATGGCCTGGTAGCGCAGGCGCACCACCGGCACGCCGAGACTCTCACCGGCGCGCGGCGACTCGCCGCTCGAGCGCAGACGCAGACCCCAACGGGTGCGCCACAGGATCCAGGCCGTGAGGGGCACGATCGCCAACGCCAGCAAAGTGGGGATGTACACGTTACTCGTGACGCCCCGGACGACGGCGGCCAGATCGGGGAGAAGCGGGATGTCGTGCTTCTTCTCCAGCCAACCCAAGAAGTCCGGACTCGTCCAGTCGCCGACGCGCCCGCCGCTCAGGAAGGGCAGGTCGAAGGTGCCGTATCCACCCTTGCCGGTCGGAGATTGGCTTTCGCCGCCGCCTTGTTGACCCTTGAACGCGATGATCGAGAGGTACTCGGTGGCGCCGCCGGCCAGGATGTTGATGGCGATACCCGACACCACGTGGTCCACATTGAATCGGACCGTGGCCAGCGCGTGAACGAGGCCGACCAAGGCGCCACCGACGAGCGCCAGTCCGATGCCGGCCCACGATCCCCATTTCCACGCACCGAAACCGCCGAGCCACGAGCCGACGATCATCATGCCCTCGATGCCGATGTTCACGATGCCCGCCCGCTCGGCCCACAGGCCGGCCAGACCGGCCAGCAGGATGGGGGTGGCCACCCGGAGCGTCGACGAGATGGTGCCCGAGCTGGTGAGGTCGTCGGTGTCGGTGAGGATGCGCACCATCGACAGGATGAAGACGAAGCCGAGCGATACGAAGATCGCCCGACGCGCGGGACTGAGCGAGGAGAGGAACGGGACGCGACTCATGACGCGGCCTCCACCATCGCGGCGGCGCGTCGTTGGATGCGACGGTCGTCCCACCGCTTGACCGCCTCGTTGATGATCACCACCGCCAGCACGATGATGCCGGTCATGATGGTGACGATCTCCTTGGGGATGTCTTCCAGCTGCAGGCGACCGGAAGCCTCACCGAGGAATCCGAACAGCAACGCCGAGAAGAAGATTCCCGCGGGGTGATTGCGTCCGAGCAGAGCCACGGCGATGCCGTTGAACCCCTGCTGCTCGGCCAGGTTGTTCTGGTACGCGTGGACGTCACCCATCAACGCGCGCATGCCCACCAGTCCGGCGATGGCTCCGGAGATGAGCATGGACACCAGCACCATGCGCTTGGGGTCGACACCGGTGGCCCGGGCCGCACCGGCGTTGGCGCCCGAGGCCCGCAACTGGAATCCGAACTTGGTCTTCCACACCAGCACCCAGAACAGGATCAGGATGGCGATGGCCACGATCAACATGCCGTTGAGCCGTCGGTCGACGAGGTCGGGGAACCAGGCGCTCTGCGGCAGGTCCTTGGTCTTCACGAGCAGGCTGGTGGATTCGCCCTCCTTGTCGAGACGGAAGAAGGTGTCGAAGGCCCACGCCACCACGCTGAGAGCGATGAAGTTGAGCATGATCGTGGAGATCACCTCGTTCACGTTGCGCTTCACCTTCAGCCAGCCGGCGATTCCGGCCCAGATGGCGCCGGTGGCCATGGCCACCAGGAAGCAGAAGGCGATGTGCAACGGAGCGGGCAGGTTCACGGCGCCGCCGATGACGGCGGTCGACAGCAGCGCCACGCGCATCTGTCCCTCCACGCCGATGTTGAACAGGTTCATCTTGAACCCGATGGCCACCGCGGCCGCCGAGATCATGAGCGGAGTGGCGCGGTTGAGCATGCCCTGCAGAACCTTGGTCTCACCGGCCGCACCGAAGAGGGTGGAGAAGGCCTTCACCGGATCCTTGCCGGTGATCAGGAGGATCACGGCACAGATCGCCAGCGCCACGATGATGGCGAAGATCGAACTGGCCGAGGTGACCAGCATGCGCTGGAGCTTCTGACGGTTCATGAGCGCGCTCCCTGCACTTCGCCGGTCATGTAGGTGCCGAGCAGTTCGGGTGTGGCCTCGGTCGGATCGAGCGACGCGGTCACCCGGCCGTCGAACATGACGAGGATGGTGTCGCTGAGTCCGATGAGCTCCTCGAGATCGGCGCTGACCAACAACACCCCCAGACCGTTGTCGCGGGCGTGGCGCAGCTCGTCCCAGATGGCGGCCTGGGCGCCGACGTCGACACCGCGGGTGGGGTGCGCGGCCAACAAGACTTTGGGATCGCTGGCCATCTCCCGTCCGACCACCAGTTTCTGCTGGTTCCCTCCGGAGAGGGCGAAGGCCGGCACCTGCTCGCTCGGTGTGCGCACACCGAAACGGTCGATGATGGCGCGACTGTCGGCCTCTATGGCGCGTCGACGGACGAAGAG
>Ga0169931_10006026_pt1 | contig 18364 bp, 18 predicted proteins | sample Kivu_15m_20L_FD_129675 | JGI IMG/M metagenome (GOLD analysis project Ga0169931, IMG submission 129675) | Freshwater microbial communities from Lake Kivu, Western Province, Rwanda to study Microbial Dark Matter (Phase II) - Kivu_15m_20L... | ecosystem: Environmental > Aquatic > Freshwater > Lake... | reverse complement strand
GGCCCATCCTGCATGGCGTGAGCTTCGACATCCCCGCGGGAAAGACGGTGGCGGTGGTGGGCGCCTCAGGCGCGGGAAAGTCCACGCTGGCGCGGCTGATGTTCCGCTTCTACGACGTGACCGGCGGCCGCATCACGATCGACGGCCAGGACATCCGCCAGGTCACCCAGGCCAGCCTGCGCGCGGCCATCGGCATCGTGCCGCAGGACACGGTGCTGTTCAACGACACGGTCGAATACAACATCGCCTACGGCCGGCCCGGCGCGACGCGCGAGCAGGTCGAGGCCGCGGCCCGCGCGGCCCACATCCACGACTTCGTCTGCGCCACGCCCAAGGGCTACGACACCATGGTCGGCGAGCGCGGGCTCAAGCTCTCCGGCGGCGAGAAGCAGCGCGTGGCGATCGCGCGCACGCTGCTGAAGGACCCGCCGGTCGTGATCTTCGACGAGGCGACCTCGGCGCTGGACTCGGCCAACGAGCGCGCGATCCAGGCCGAGCTGAAGAGCGCGGCCCAGGGCAAGACGGCGCTCGTCATCGCGCACCGGCTGAGCACCGTGGTCGATGCGCACGAGATCGTCGTGCTCGACCAGGGGCGCGTCGTCGAGCGCGGGCCGCACGCGCAACTGCTGGCCCTGGACGGGCGCTACGCGCGCATGTGGCGGCTGCAGCAGAGCGGGGGCGAAGGCGCCGTCGTTGCCGCGGCTGCGGGCGCGTGACCGACCGCGCTTGACCTGGTCCGGGGTGATTGCAAGGTCGCAGGAGCTTCCCATGTGCGCCATGCCCTCTCTGTCGACCTTTGTTGAAGGCGCCGCGCCGGCGGCGCTGCCCCCGGCCACGCGGGCCCGGCTCGGCCTGGGCGGCGCCGCGCTGGGCAACCTGTTCGAGGCCGTGGACGAGGCGCAGGCGCGCGGCACGATCGCCGCGGCCTGGGCCGACGGCTGCCGCCGCTTCGACACCGCGCCGCACTACGGGCACGGGCTGTCGGAGCGGCGCTTCGGCGACGCGCTGCGCCACCACCCGCGCGGGGATTTCGTGCTGTCCAGCAAGGTGGGCCGGCTGCTGACGCCGGCGCAGGCGGTGCCGCGCGAGCAGCACGCCTACGTCGACGGCCTGCCCTTCGTGCAGCACTGGGACTACAGCGCCGCCGGCACGCGCCGCAGCGTCGAGGACAGCCTGCAGCGCCTGGGGCTGGCGCGCATCGACATCGCCTACGTGCACGACATGGACCGCCACACCCACGGCGCCGAGGCCGCGCGCGTGCTGCGCCAGGTGTGCGAGGAGACGCTGCCGGCGCTCGCGCAACTGCGGCGCGAGGGCCTGGTGGGCGCCGTCGGCCTGGGCGTGAACGACGAGCAGGCGGTGCTGGACGTGCTGCGCCACGCCGACCTGGACGCGGTGCTGGTGGCCGGGCGCTACACGCTGCTGGACCACTCGGCCCTGGTGAGCGGGATGCTGCAGGCCTGCGCGGCGCGGGGTGTGCGCGTGGCGCTGGGCGGCGTCTTCAACTCCGGCCTGCTGGCGCGCGGCACGCGCGCCGGGCCGGTGACCTTCAACTACGCCCCTGCCCCGCGCGAGTGGCTCGAGCGCACCGCCCGCATCGAGGCCGTGTGCGAGGCCCACGCCGTGCCGCTGCGCGCGGCGGCGCTGCAGTTCCCGCTGGGCCATCCGGCGGTGACCGAGCTGCTGCTGGGCGCGCGCAGCGTGGCCGAGTGGCGCGACAGCCTCGCGGTGCTGGCGCATCCCATCCCGCCCGACTTCTGGCGCGCGCTGCGCGCAGCCGGCCTGATCCCGGAGGCGGCACCCACGCCCTGAGCGTCGATGCCCGTCTGCACGCCCCTTGACCACGCCATGAACACGCTCCCCGAGCCGGACGAGGCCGCAGTCATCGTCGATGCCCACTTTCACGCCTGGCGCCTGGCGCGTGGCGACTACGGCTGGCTCACGCCGGCGCTGCACCCCATCCATCGCGACGTGACGGTCGCCGATTGGGAGGCGGTCTCAGGCCCCCACGGTGTCGCGGGCGGCGTGCTCGTGCAGGCCGCGCCGACCGAGGCGGAGACCGACTTCCTGCTCGATCAGGCGCAGGCCCACGCCAGCGTGCTGGGGGTGGTCGGCAGCATCGACTGGCTGGCCGCGGACGCGCCGCGGCGCGTCGAGGCGCTGGCGCGGCGGCCGGGGCTGGTCGGCCTGAGGCCCATGCTGCAGGACCTTCCCGACCCGGACTGGATCCTGCAGCCGGCGCTGGCCCCGGTGCTGGAGGCGATGGCGGCCTGTGGCCTGGCCTTCGACGCCCTGGTCAAGCCGGTGCACCTGCCGCGCGTGCGCCGTCTCGTCGACCGCCATCCCGGGCTGCGCATCGTCATCGACCACGGCGCCAAGCCCGACATCGCCGCCGGCGCTTGGCAGCCCTGGGCCGCGGACATGGCCGCGCTCGCGCGCGAGACCGAGGTCTTCTGCAAGCTCTCGGGCCTGCTCACCGAGGCCGGGCCGGCACCCCGACCCGAGGCCGCGCGCCGCTGGGCCCGTCACCTGCTGGAGAGCTTCGGCGCCGGGCGCCTGGTCTGGGGCAGCGACTGGCCGGTGCTCGAACTCGCCGGCAGCTATGCCGGCTGGTGGGGCGAGGTGCAGGCGCTGCTGGACGAGGCGGCACTCTCGCCGGCCGCGCGCGCGGCCGTGCTGGGAGGCAATGCGCGCCGCGCCTACCGGCTGGGTTGAGGAGCCACCCGAGGACGGGTGATGAGCCAGTCCGGCGTCAGCCATCACCTTTGTAGCGGCGTCGGGGTCCGCCCAGCGCGACCGAGCCGCAGGCACGAGGCACCGGGGCGCGGCGAACCTGCCGGGCCGGCCGTCAGCCCTCCTGGGCCTGCGCCTTGTCCAGCAAGGCCAGGCCGCGCTCGGTCCGGCCTGCGCCTTGAGCCGCGCGCAGCTTGAAGCGTGTCTCGGCATCGAACTCGCTGATGAGGAGCGTGGCTGCCTCGTCCAGCAGGCGATTCACCGTCGTGCCGCGGCTCTTGGCCAGGGCGCGCAGCCGGGCGTGCTTGTCATCGGGCAGGCGAAGGGTCAAGGCGCTCATCGGTTCCACTCCGGCACGAAGGTTGACGGATCAAGGATCCTGATCTCCGGGAACTGCAGTTCGCCGGCCCTCAGGTGGCGGGCGTTGCCCGTCACGATGGCCCCTGCCTGGGCCGCCACCGCGAGTTCGACGAGGTGGATGTCCGCCTCGTCCACCAGATTCGGGCGCCACCCGAAGTAGACGCGCACCCACGTGCACTAGGCCAGGAAGATGTCGACCAGTTCCCTGCGCTCGCCGGCGCCGAGCCGGCTGCGACGGAAGAGGGCCTCTCGGCCGAAGACTTCCTCGTACTCGGCAAACAATGCCGCGCCCATGACCGGCTCCACGTTCCCTCGAAGGCAGGCCCGCACGACATCCGCCGGCGCACCGTCGCCGGGACAGGCACTGACCAGCACGTGGGTATCGACGACCACTCGCACGTCGAGATGTTGGCAAAAATGCCACCAAAATAGGGTTGCGGCAAAGTCGAAAGCCGATGAAGGGCGGCCCGCGACGGGCGTTCACCGTCAGCGTGCCACCCAGCCCCCGCACACCGGGAAGACCTGGCCGACGAAGCAGTCGGCCGCGGCGCTGCACAGGTAGGCCGCGAACAGGGCGTCCTCGCGCGCGCCGACCAGCCGGCCCAGGGGCACCTCGCGCGCCAGCCGTTCCTGGAAGCGCGGGTTGGCCTGCACCTCGGGCGGGAAGTAGGTCGGGTTGTCGACGAAGTTCTGGGCGATGGCGTTGACCTGCACGCGGTGCGGCGCGAGCTCGACGCCGACGGCCTGCACGTAGGCCAGTTGCGCGCCGCGGGCCGCGCTGTAGGTCGAGGCGCGCTTCATCCCGCGCAGTGCCGAGGCGCTGCCGACGACGAGGAGCTTGCCCTGGCCGCGCGCGATCATGCCCGGAGCCGCTGCGCGCACCAGGCGCGGCAGCGGGTCGACCAGGGCCGCGAAAGCGGCGCGCCATTCGTCGTCGCCCACCTCCACGGCCGGGGTCGTCGGCGCCCGGTGGGCCAGGTTGGCCACCAGCACGTCAATCGGGCCGGCGGCGGCCACCACGCGTGCGGCGGCGGCGGGGTCGACGAGGCTTTCCGTGCTCGCGACGACATCGGCGCCTTGTTCGGCGAAGACCTCGCACAAGGCCGGGCCCATGAAGTCGCTGGCCTGGGTGATCAGGACACGTCGGCCTGTGAGGGTGTTCTGCATGGCGGACTTGCGTCAGGGCGAGGGGAAGGTCTCCGAGGGGCGCGCGCCGGCTACCGGGCGCCCTTGATGCCGGCCTTGTCGAATTTGCGCCAGTAGCCGAACTCCTCCTCGTGGACCTCGAAGTCGAGTTCCGCCACCCGTGCATGCAGGCGCTCCTGCGCGTCGGCGACCCCCCGGTTGTAGAGGGTCGGGCCGATCTCCTCGAGGATGAATCCGAGCAGGCCACCGGCGGCGACGTTGCCGATCTTCTCGTCCATGTGCTCGCGGAACCAGCGTTCGATGGAGGCGATGGCCTGCTGGCGTTCGGCCTTGCTGAGTTCGATGCTCATCGGTGGGCGGCGGGGGGGTGGACCGGTCCGGGTAGAAGACACGACGCGGGCGGGGATGCTACTGCGAGTGGGCACAATGCCCGCCACGGACCGATCTGCGGCCCCTGGAAGAGATGGAAACCCGCTGGCTCGAAGACTTCGTCAGCCTGGCCGAGACGCGCAGCTTCTCGCGCTCGGCGCAGTTGCGGCATGTGACGCAGCCGGCGTTCTCGCGCCGCATCCAGGCGCTGGAGGCCTGGGCCGGGACGGACCTGGTGGACCGCTCGTCCTACCCGACGCGGCTGACGCCGGCCGGCGAGGCCTTTCACGCGCAGGCCCTGGAGATCCTGGCCGGGGTGCAGGGGGCGCGGCAGACGCTGCGCAGCCTGCAGGCGGCGCGTCAGGACGTGATCGACTTCGCCGTGCCGCACACGCTGGCGCTGACCTTCTTCCCGCGCTGGCTGATGGACCTGCGGCCGCGCTTCGGTGCCTTGAAGACGCGCCTGACCGCGATGAACGTGCACGATGCCGCGATGCGCCTCACCGAGGGCGGCTGCGACCTGCTGATCGCCTACCATCACGCGAGCCAGCCCCTGCAACTGGCGCCCGGGCGTTACCAGATGCTCACGCTCGGCCAGGAGACGCTGGCGCCCTACGCCCGCGCCGACGCGCAAGGGCGGCCGCGGTTCGCGCTGCCGTCCGTGCCGGCCGCCGCGGGTGAGCTGCCGCGCCTGCCCCTGCTGGGCTTTGCCGAGGGCGCCTACATGGCGCGCTTGGTCGAGTTGATCCTGCGCCAGGCCGGCGACGCCGCGAGCCTGGAGACCATCCACGAGACCGACATGGCCGAGGTGCTGAAGGCCATGGCGCTGGCGGGGCACGGCCTGGCCTTCCTGCCCACCAGCCTGGTGCACGAGGACCTGGCCGCCGGCCGGCTCGTCGCCGCGGCGGCACCCGGCCGTCACGAGCTGACGATGGAGGTGCGCATCTACCGTGAGCGCCCCGATCTGGCGCGCCAGCGCAAGCCCACGGCGCAGGCGCTGTGGGACTTCCTGGAGCGTGGCGCCGGGGAATAGCCCGCATGGCAACATCACGGCTTGCCGGCGCACGTCAGGTCCGGCCCACCAGGAGACCCCCGATGACCACCCCCACGACGATGATGTCCCGCCGCCGCGTGCTCGCTGCCGGCGCTGCCGCCGCCACGCTCGGCGCCCCGCTGTCCGGCCTGGCGCAGTCCGGCTGGCCGGCCAAGCCCGTCACCATCGTCGTGCCCTTCCCGCCCGGCGGCGGTACCGACGCCTTCGCCCGGCCGCTGTTCGCGGCGATGAGCAAGAACACCGGGCGCCAGTTCGTCATCGACAACAAGGGCGGGGCCGGCGGGACGCTGGGCGCCGGCATCGCCGCGCGCGCCGCGGCCGACGGGCACAACTTCTTCATGGGCGCGGTGCACCACGCCATCGCCCCGGCCATGTACCCCAAGCTCGACTACAACATCGAGACCGACTTCGTGCCCGTGGGCCTGGTCTCGAGCGTGCCGCAGGTGGTGGTGGTGAACCCGGCGCGCGTGCAGGCGACGACGCTGGCGCAGTTCCTGGAGTACGCGCGCGCCAACCCGGGCAGGCTGAACTACGGCTCGGCCGGCAACGGCACCTCGCACCACCTGGCCGGCGAGCTGTTCAAGATCCAGACGAAGACGCAGATCGCGCACATCCCCTACAGCGGCGCCGGCCCGGCGCTGCGCGACCTGGTCGGCGGCCAGATCGACATGATGTTCGACGGCCTGGGCTCGTCGGCGGCGCACATCAAGGGCGGGCGCATCCGCGCGCTGGCCGTCGCCTCCGAGAAGCGCTCGCCGGGCTTCCCCGACCTGCCCACCAGCGCCGAGGGCGGCGTGCCGACCTACCAGGTCGCCACCTGGTACGCCATCTGGGCGCCCAAGGGCACGCCGCGCGAGGCCGTGGCGGCCATGCAGGCCGAGATGCGCAAGGCGCTCACCAGCGACGAGCTGAAGACCGTCTGGCTCGGCCTGGGCACCGAGACGCCCAACCTCTGGGGTGACGACTTCGGCCGCTTCGTCAGCGCCGAGATCCGGCGCTGGGCCGAGGTGGTGAAGGCTTCGGGCGCCAAGCTGGACTGAGCGCACCAGCCCACCCCGCCGGGTGGGGGCCCCAGCTTTCCCGCCCGGCACCGACGTGACCCTCTCGATGACCTCTGGCAATCTGTACGCGGCACTGCGCGCCGCCTTCCCGGCCGACCTGGATGCCACCGCGGTCGAGACGGCCGACGGCGCCGGCGCGCCGGCCTTCCACACCTGGCGCGACCTGGACCGCGCGAGCGCCCGCATCGCCAACCTGCTCGAGTCGCTGGATCTGCCGCCGGGCAGCCGCATCGCGGCGCAGACCGACAAGTCGGTCGAGGCGATGCTGCTGTACCTGGCGGTGCTGCGCGCCGGCCACGTCTACCTGCCGCTGAACAACGCCTACCAGGCGGCCGAGATCGAGTACTTCGTCGGCAACGCCGAGCCGGCGGTCTTCGTCTGCACGCCGCGCAACTTCGCCTGGGTCAGCAAGATCGCCTTCCGCGCCGGCACGCAGAACGTCTTCACGCTCGGCGACGACCGCAGCGGCACGCTGCTCGAGCGCGCGGCCGGGCACGCCGACGAGCACGCGGTGGTACCGCGCCGCGCCGAGGACCTGGCCTCCATCATCTACACCAGCGGCACCACCGGGCGCAGCAAGGGCGCCATGCTCACGCACGGCAACCTGCTGAGCAACGCGCAGACGCTCAGGGCCTACTGGGCCTGGCAGCCCGGCGACGTGCTGCTGCACGCCCTGCCCATCTTCCACGTGCACGGCCTGTTCGTGGCGCTGCACGGCGCGCTGCTCAATGGCAGCAAGATGCTGTGGTTCAACCGCTTCGACGCCCGGGCGACGATCGCGCGCCTGCCGGACGTGACGGTGTTCATGGGCGTGCCCACGCTGTACACACGCATGCTGGCCGAGCCGGCGCTGGATGCCGCAGCCTGCGCGCGCATGCGGCTGTTCATCAGCGGCTCGGCGCCGCTGCTGAAGGAGACCTTCGACGCCTGGACGCAGCGCACGGGGCACACCATCCTCGAGCGCTACGGCATGAGCGAGACCGTCATGCTCACCTCCAACCCCTGCCGCCCGCAGGACGGGCTGCGCGTGGGTGGCACCGTGGGCTACGCGCTGCCGGGCGTGGATGTGCGCGTGCAGGGCGACCAGGGCCGGGCGCTGCCCGCCGACGAGATCGGCGGCATCGAGGTGCGCGGCCCCAACGTCTTCGCCGGCTACTGGCGCATGCCGGAGAAGACGAAGGAGGAGTTCAGCGCCGACGGCTGGTTCAGGACCGGGGACGTCGGCCGCATGGACGCCGACGGCCGCCTGACCATCGTCGGCCGCAGCAAGGACCTCATCATCAGCGGCGGCTACAACGTCTACCCGGCCGAGATCGAGGGTCTGGTCAACGAGCTGCCCGGCGTGGCCGAGAGCGCCGTCGTCGGTTTGCCGCACCCGGACTTCGGCGAGGGCGTGGTCGCCGTCGTCGTACCCCGACTCGGCGCGGTGCTCGACGGCGCGGCCATCGTCACCGCGCTGAAGGCCCGCATCGCCGCCTTCAAGGTGCCCAAGCAGGTCTTCGTCGTCGAGGACCTGCCGCGCAACGCCATGGGCAAGATGCAGAAGAACCTGCTGCGCGAGCAGCACCGGGGGCTGTTCCAGGGCTGACGCGCGGAGGTCTCGTCCGCGCGCGGCTCAGTATTCGAGCCGCGCGTACCAGGTCTTCTGCGCCGCCTCGCGCGCCTGGCGCAGCGTGTGGATGCCGCGCTCGGCCAGCAGCGGCAGCAGCTTCTGGAACACCTCGGCCGTGACCATCGCGTCGCCCATGGCGGTGTGGCGGCCGAGCACGGTGACGCCGAAGCGCTCGGCGACGGCCTCGAGCCCGTGCGACTCCTGGTTGGGGTGCACCACGGCCGAGAGCAGCAGCGTGTCGAGCACCGGCTGCTCGAAGCGCACGCCGGTGGCCTGCTCCTTCAGTTGCAGGAAGCGCAGGTCGAAGGCGGCGTTGTGCGCCACCAGCACCGTGTCCTGCGCGTAGCGGTGGAAGGCCGGCAGCACCTGGTCCAGGGTCGGCTGGCCGGCCACCATCTCCGGCGTGATGCCGTGGATCGGGATCGACGCCGCCGGGATCGGGCGCCGCGGTTCGACGAGCTGCTCGAAGGACTCCCCGCGCAGCAGCCGGCCGTTGACCAGGCGGACCGCGCCGATCTGCAGGATCTCGTCGCCAGAGGCGGGGTCGAGCCCGGTGGTCTCGGTGTCGAAGACGGTGTAGGACAGGGCCGCGAGCGGCAGGTCGTCGAGCGCGTGCGCGCCCTCGCTGCGCGCGAAGAGGTCGAAGTCGTAGTACTCGGGGCGGCTGTCGCTGCGCACGAAGGCGGCCTCGAGCTGCTCCTGCGCTGCCGTGGCGGCCGGGGCTGGCGGCAGCAGGAAGCGGAAGAAGACACCGCCCCGGTCCCCGTCGCGGCCGAACCAGAACTCGCCGCCGTGACGCTCGACGACGTCGCGCACGCTCGAGGTGCTGCGCTGCCCGCCGAGCTCGATCGGGTCCAGCTCCCAGGCCCTGGCGGCCTCGGGCTCGAGCGACGGCCCGGGCCAGGCGATGTCCAGGTGCACCCGCCCGCCGGGCGCCGGCTGCAGGCGCAGTCCGGGCTGGCCGACCCCGAGTTCGTCCTTCAGGCGCCGGGCGAGCCCGGTCACCGCCTGCAGCAGGGCGTAGCTGTCGAGCTTGAGCCACAGGCCGCCGTCGACCTCGCCCGCCTGCACCGCCAGGCCGGTGGCCGAGGCGATGCGCCGCGCCGCGGCCTGCACGAAGTCGGCGCCGCGCATTTCCTCCAGCGGCCAGCGGGTGACGCGCTCGCGCGCGCTCTGCGCGGCGGTCTGGTTCAGGCGCTCGCCCATGGCGCGGGCCTCGTCGCGCGCGACGGCCAGGAAGCGCTCGCGCAGCGCGGGGTCCAGCCCGGGGTCCTCGAGCACCTCGAGCGCGGCCTGCAGGTTGGCGAGCGCGCCGCGCTGGCCCTCGGTGAGCTCGAGCAGCAGGCGCTCGCGCGCGCTGTCCTGCTCGACCTCGCGCGTGATGTTCTCGAGCATCAGCACGAAGCCCGAGATCGCGCGCTCCGCCGGGGCGGCGGCTCCGGCGGGCGCTGCGTCCGCTGCGCCTTCGCCCGCGCTGCCGTCATCGGCCGCGAGGACGGGGGCCATGTGTGCGCGCAGCAACTGACCCGAGGGCGTGACCGTGACGAACTGCGCGGTCGGCTGGCCGGCGCCGCGCTGCAGGCGCTGCTGCAGGCTCTCGAGCGCGTGGGCCACGAGCTCGCGGTCGAAGACGGCGTAGATCGAGCGCCCGAGCCCGATCGCCCCGGCCCCGGCGGCGACCGCAGGCGCCGCCGACAAGGCCCGGAACTGCAGGCGCGCGCGCTGGTTGTAGAGCAGCACGCGCCCGTCGAGGTTGCAGACGACCACGCTCTGCGTGAGCTCGCTCATCAGCGCGGCCAGGCGCCGGCGCTCCTGCTCGATGCCGCGGCTGGCCTCGGCCACCTGGCGGGCGACGTCGGCGCGCAGGGCCTCGCGCTGCGCCGCCAGGGCATTGACCGCCGTGGCGAGCGCGCGCACGTCGGCCGGCCAGGCCGGGTCGCCGAGTTCGCGATGCACCCCCGAGGCCGCGAGCACCGCCGCCTGCTCGGCCAGTTGCGCCGGCGGCGCCACCCAGCGCCGGTACAGCGGCGGGGCCGCCGCCGCGGCCAGCCCGACGAGTGCCACGCCCACCAGCACCAGCGCGGGCCAGCGGCCGTCGAGCAGGGTGGCCAGGGCTTCGCGCTGGGCCTCGTCCATGTCCGAGCGCAGCAGCAGCGCGCCGCCGCCGGCGAAGGCGCCCAGCAGCAGGGCGGCGGCCAGGGCCAGGCCGGTGACGGTGGCAACGAGGCGGCGGTCGGTCTTCACCGGGGCACCGTTCAGGGTGAGGTCGCGGCCGGGCCGGGCGCCGGCCGGCCGCCAGCCAGCAGCTCGTGCACCTTCTGCACCAGCTCGCGCGCCGAGAAGGGCTTGGTCATGTAGGCGTCGGCGCCCAGCGCCAGGCCCTTGGCGACGTCGGTGTCGCGGCCCTTGGCGGTGAGCATCAGCACCAGGGTGTCGCGCAGGCTCGCGTCGGCGCGCAGGGCCTGGCAGACCTCGTGCCCGGTCTTGCGCGGCATCATCACGTCCAGCAGCACCAGGTGCGGACGCTCGCGCCGCAGCAGCTCCAGGGCCTGCTCGCCGTCGCGCGCGACGTGGACCTCGTGGCCTTCGCGCTTCATCAGGTACTCCAGCGAGATCACGATGTTGGGCTCGTCATCGGCGATCAGGATCTTGTGGCCCATCGGTCGTCTCCTTGTCGTCGCGCGCTGCCGCCAGGGCTTCGGCCGCGGGCTCGGCGGCGCGCCTTGCGGTGTGGCGCCAGGGCAGGGTGAAGGCGAAGCACGCCCCGCCCTGCGGGCTGTCGAGCAGCTCGAGCCGGCCGCCGAAGTGTTCCACGATGCGGCGGCTGATCGGCAGGCCCAGCCCGGTGCCCTGGGGCCGGTGGTCGTCGTCGCCGCCCTGGCGGAAGCGCTCGAAGATCAGGCCGCGCTGACCCGCGGGCACACCCAGGCCGTTATCGTGCACGAGCACCGTCACGCTCTCCTTGTCGGGGATCAGACGCAGCGTGATCCGCCCCGCCCCCGGCGGCGTGAACTTCACCGCGTTCGACAACAGGTTCAGCACCACCTGCGTCAGCCGGTCGGGGTCGGCGCGCAGCGTGGGCAGCGGCGCAGCGGCGGGATCCGGCAGGTCGAGCACGAGCTGCGCGCCGCGCTCGCGCAGCAGTTCCTGCACCGTGGCCGCGGCCTGGCGCAGCAGGGTCGGCAGGTCGATGTCGGCGTTGTGCCACTCGGCGTGGCCCGACTCGATCTTGGCCATGTCCAGCACCTGGTTGACGAGCCGGCTCAGGCGCTCGGCCTCGGCGACGACGATGCGCAGGAACTCGGTGCGCTGCGGCGGCGGCATGTCGGGGTCGTCGGCCATCATCTCGGCCAGCGCCCGGATCGAGGTCAGTGGCGTGCGCAGCTCGTGCGTCACCGAGGAGACGAAGTCGTCCTTCAGGCGGTCCAGGCTCTTGAGCTGCTCGTTCAGGTGGCGCAGCGCGGAGGCCTCCTCGACGATGCGCATCACCTCGTCGAGACCGAGCGCCTCCTCTTCGACCACCGAGGCGATCATCACGCGCGCCGAGGCGCTGCCGATGGCGCCAGCCAGCTGCGTCTCGGCGAAGTGCACGAGCCGGGCGTCGGGCTCGAGCTGCTCCACCGCCGCCAGGCCCTGGCGCCGCGCCTGAGCCAGGAACAGCGCGCGCGCGCGCTCCGGGCCGAGGAAGCGGCCGACGAGCGCGACCAGGCCGCCCACGTCGGCGCGGCCGCGCCAGAACACGCGCGCCTTGGCGTCGCGCTCGAAGACATCGACGAACTGCAGGGCCTGGCCGGCTTCGCGCGCCGAGGGCGGCCGCCACAGCGACACGCCCACGTAGAGCGCGGTGTTGACCAGCAGCGTCCACACGAGCGCGTGCGTCAGCGGGTCCAGGCCGCCCAGGCCGAACAGCGCCTCGGGCCGTGTCCAGGCCCAGCCGAAGAGACCTTCGCGTACGAAGCCCGCGTCCATCCAGCCCGACTTGGCGATCGACGGCAGCATCAGCGTCCAGGCCCACAGCAGCGCACCCGCCGCCAGCCCGGCGAGCGCGCCGTTGCGCGTGCCGCCCTTCCAGTACAGGCCGCCCAGCAGTGCCGGCGCGAACTGGGCCACGGCGGCGAAGCTGATCAGGCCGATACTGACCAGGGCGTAGGCCTCGCCGGCCATGCGGAAGTAGACGTAGCCCAGCAGCAGCAGCAGCACGATGACGGCGCGGCGGATGCCCAGCAGCAGGCCCGGCCAGGGCCGGCCCGCCAGCGCCGGGTGGCGCAGCAGCCAGGGCAGCACCAGGTCGTTGCAGACCATGGTGGAGACCGCGATCGCCTCGACGATGATCATCCCGGTGGCGGCCGAGAGCCCGCCGACGAAGGCCGCCAGCGCCAGCCACTGTGCGCCGGCGGACAGCGGCAGCGAAAGCACGAACATCTCGGGGTCCGCGCTCCCGGGGCCGAAGTGCACGAGGCCCGCCAGCGCGATCGGCAGCACGAACAGGTTGATCGCGAACAGGTAGGCCGGGAAGAGCCAGGCCGCGCGCCGCAGGTGGCGCTCGTCGACGTTCTCCACCACCATGACCTGGAACTGCCGCGGCAGCAGCAGCACCGACAGCGCCGCGAGCACGATCAGCGCGAGCCAGGCGCCGTGGTCGAAGCCCGACGGGGCCTGCAGCAGCCGCGCCGCCTCGGGCACGGCTTGGGCGAGCTCGAGCAGCTCGCCCGGGCTGCCGAAGATGGCGAACACCACGTACAGGCCCACGGCGAGGAAGGCGACGAGCTTGACCACGCTCTCCGCGGCGATGGCCGCGACCATGCCCTCGTGGCGCTCGGTCGTGTCGAGGTGGCGCGTACCGAAGGCGATGGTGAAGCCGGCCAGCGCGAGCGCGACGTACAGCGTGCTGTCGGTCCACCAGGGGCCGCCGTGGGCGGCGCCGACGCCGGTGGTCAGTGCGATGCCGCTGGCCACCGCCTTGAGCTGCAGCGCGACATAGGGCACCACGCCCACCAGGGCGATGAGCGTCACGCCGCCGGCCAGCGCCGCGCTCTTGCCGTAGCGGCTGGCGATGAAGTCGGCGATCGAGGTGATGCGTCCCGCGCGCGCGATGCGGATCATCTTGCGCAGCACCACCCAGGCCAGCACCATGGCCAGCGTCGGGCCGAGGTAGATGGGCAGGAAGCCCAGGCCGGTCGTGGCGGCGCGGCCGACGCTGCCGAAGTAGGTCCAGGCGGTGCAGTACACGCCCATCGACAGCGCGTAGACCCCGGCGTTGCCGATCACCGAGCGGCCGGCGGCGGCGCGCCGGTCGGCCCACCAGGCCACGGCGAAGAGCAGCAGCAGGTAGCCGAAGGACGCGCCCAGCACCAGCGGTGCCGAGAGCGCGGGCAGCGCCGATGCGCCGGTGGCCGCCAAGCGGCTACTCCCCCGCGCCGCGCTCGAGCAGCAGCGCGAGCGCGACGATGAACAAGCCCCAGGCGGCGAACAGGCGCCAGGGGCTGGCCGTCCACAGGCCGATCAGCGGCACGCCGAACAGGGCCACGCCGGCCGCGAAGAGCGCGACCAGGCGCTGGGGGCCGGGCGGTCGCTTCACGGCTCTCGACGTGCCACGATCACAGCGCGTCCAGGTGGAAGTGCTGCCGCAGGAAGCCGCGGAAGCGCCGGACGATGGCGAGCGAGTCGCGCAGCGGCTCGCGCTCGAGGGCGCCGAGCTCGCTCGGGCGCACCTCGTTGCCGGGGCGCGCGCCGCCGGCGCGCTGGCGCAACTGGTGCGACAGGCGCAGGCCCATCAGGAAGTGCAGCGCGTCCAGCAGGTCCTTCGCGAGGGCGGCGTCGACATGGCCGAGGGCCACCAGACGCTGCAGCCGCGCGGCGGTGCCGAGCTCGCGCACGCCGTGCTGCAGCGCCAGCGCGCGCGCGCCGTGCACGATCGGGAAGGTGCCGAGCTTCTTCAGGTCCAGCGGCTGCTCGTCGCGCCGCGTCGTCAGGCGCGTGAACCAGCTGCCGGGCTCCTGGAACTGGTCGGCCGCCGCGGCGAAGCGCGCCAGGTAGCTGTCCTGGCCGGCGAGGATGCGGTCCAGGTGGGCGCGGGCCTCGTCCAGCAGCGTGGCGTCCCCGGCCACCGGCGCCGCGTCGAAGAAGATCGCCAGCCGCATCGGGCCCTCGGGGTCGGCGCCGTAGAGCCAGTCGCGCAACTGCTCGCGGAAGGCCCCCAGCGGCTGGCGCCACAGCGGGTTCGTCACCATGATCCCGCCCGCGCACGGCGGGTAGCCGAAGCGCGCGAGCGCGTCGCTGAAGGCCTGGGCCACGCCCTCCAGGCCGGGGAAGGCGACCCCGTCGCGCAGCAGCAGCGCGTTGTCCTGGTCGGTCTTCAGGATCTGTTCACCGCGGCCCTCGCTGCCCATCACGAGCAGGCAGCTCTGCGCCACCAGGTCGGCCGGCGCGAGCAGCGTCCAGGCGCGCGCGAACAGCCGCGTGTTCAGCTCGCTGCACAGGCGCGCGATGCGCTCGACGAAGATGCCGCTGCCGTGCAGCAGCCCCACCATCTCGTCGATGCGCGCGGCCGCGGCGGCCAGCTCGTCGATCGAGGCCGCCTCGTCGATCTGCAGCGCCACCAGGTGCGAGTGCCGCGCGACGAAGCTCACCAGGTCGAGCTGGCCGAGCACGCCGACGATCTCGGCGCCGTTGCGCACCAGCAGGCGGTGCACGCGGTGGCGCACCATCAGCCACAGCGCCTCGAAGATCTCGGCGTCGGCCTGCACCTCCACCAGCGCGAAGCGCGCCACCTCGCGCACCGGCAGCCGTGCCGGCGGCACCTCGCGCAGCAGCGCGTCGCGCAGGTCGGTGGTGGTGAAGATGCCCAGGCGCGCGCCGTCGCGCACGAGCGCGTGGGTCGCGCCCCGGGCCGACAGCTCGCGGCACACCGAGACCAGGTCCAGGCCGCCGTCCACGTACAGCGGCTTGCGCACGTAGGCGTCGCGCACGCGCGCGGTGACGAGCGAGAGGAACTCGCGCTGCGGCTCGGGGGCGTCCTGCGGGGTCATCGCGTGTCGTGGCCCATGGCAAGGGCCGCCGGCAGCGTGGGCTGGCCGGAGGCCCCGGGTTCAGCTCAGGGCCCGATGGTGGGCCCTGGCGCGGCGCGGGTCAATGCCCCGAGGCGCCCGAGGCCCCGATGCCCGTCTCCGAGCGCACCTGCTGGGCCAGGAAGCCGTCCTTGTCCTTGCGCGCCCGGGCACTGCCGTCCAGCACCGAGAACAGCCAGATGCCGACGAAGCCGATGGTCATCGAGAACAGCGCAGGCGAGGTGTAGGGGAACAGCGACGAGCCCTTGGGGTTGCCGAGCGTGGCCTCCCACACCGCGGGCGAGACCACGGTCAGGCCGACCGAGGAGATCAGCCCGAGGAAGCCGCCGATCACCGCGCCGCGCGTGGTGCAGCCCTTCCACAGCACGCTCATCAGCAGCACCGGGAAGTTGGCCGAGGCGGCGATCGCGAAGGCCAGCGAGACCATGAAGGCGATGTTCTGCTTCTCGAAGGCGATGCCCAGCACCACGGCGACGACGCCCAGCACGATGGTCGTGATCTTCGAGACGCGCAGTTCGGCCGCGCTGTCGGCCTTGCCCTGCTTGATCACCGTGCCGTAGAGGTCGTGTGAGACGGCCGAGGCGCCCGACAGCGTCAGCCCCGCCACCACCGCGAGGATGGTCGCGAAGGCCACCGCCGAGATGAAGCCGAGGAACACGTTGCCGCCCACCGCGTTGGCCAGGTGGATGGCCGCCATGTTGCCCCCGCCCAGCAGCCCGCCCTTGGCGTCCAGGAACTGCGGGTTGGTCAGCACGAAGGTGATGGCGCCGAAGCCGATGATGAAGGTCAGGATGTAGAAGTAGCCGATCCAGGTGGTGGCCCACAGCACTGACTTGCGCGCCTCCTTGGCATTGGGCACGGTGAAGAAGCGCATCAGGATGTGGGGCAGGCCGGCGGTGCCGAACATCAGCGCCATGCCGAAGCTGATGGCGGAGATCGGGTCCTTGACGAAGCCGCCCGGGCCCATGATCGAGAAGCCGATCTGCGCCGCCTCCTCGGCCGGCTTGCCGCCCTTGGCGGCGATGCCGGTCTTGATCTCCACCGCCTTGGCGAACATCGCCTCCGGGCTGAAGCCGAACTGCACCATGACCATGAAGGCCATGAAGGAGGCGCCGCTCAGCAGCATGATGGCCTTGATGATCTGGACCCAGGTGGTGGCCGTCATGCCGCCGAAGAGCACGTAGACCATCATCAGCACGCCGACGATGATGACCGCGTAGGTGTAGTCCAGGCCGAACAGCAGCTTGATCAACTGCCCCGCGCCCACCATCTGCGCGATCAGGTAGAAGGCCACGACCACCAGCGTGCCGCTGGCGGCGAACACGCGCACCGGCGTCTGCTCGAAGCGGAAGGCAGCCACGTCGGCGAAGGTGAACTTGCCCAGGTTGCGCAGCCGCTCGGCGAGCAGGAAGGTCACCACCGGCCAGCCGACGAGGAAGCCGATCGAGTAGATCAGGCCGTCGAAGCCGCTGGTCATGACCGCGGCCGAGATGCCCAGGAAGGAGGCCGCCGACATGTAGTCACCGGCGATGGCCAGGCCGTTCTGGAAGCCGGTGATGCCGCCGCCGGCGGTATAGAAGTCGGCCGCGCTCTTGGTCTTGGCCGCGGCCCACTTCGTGATCCACAGCGTGAAGGCGACGAAGACGGCGAACATGGTGATCGCCGTCCAGTTGGTGGCCTGCTTCTCGGCCTGCCCGAGGTCGGCCCCGGCGGCCAGCGCGGCGGCGCAGGCGCCGGCACCCAGCAGCGCCAGGAGGGCGCTGCGCGCCAGACGGGAGGGGGCGGAGGGGGTGGAGGAGGACGTGCTCATTTCAGCACCGCCTTGTTGATCTCTTCGGACATCGCGTCGAACTCGCTGTTGGCGCGACGCACGTAGATGGCGGTGATGACGACCGTGAAGACGATGACCGCCAGCCCGACGGGCATGCCCATCGTCATGACCCCGGCCCCGAGCCGGCCGGCCAGGAAGGGCTTGTTGAAGGCCACGAGCAGGATGAAGCCGTAGTACACGACCAGCATCGAGACCGTCAACCAGACGCCGAAGGACGTCCGCTTTCTCTTCAGTTCCTGGTATTTGGGGTGACTCGCGATGCGAGTAACCATGTCGGCGTCCATGTTTCGTCCTTTCGTGTACCGGATCCTCGCGCCCGGACTGCATGGTCGCGCGAAGCTCTGACCCGGCTCTGACGGCAGGCCAAACGAAACTGACAAGGGAGGGCGGCTCGCCAGGGGCCGCGGCGGGGCGCGCCCCGCAGGGCGGCGCGCCGGCCGCTCAGCGGCGGACGGGGTCGGGTGCGGGCACCCGGCTCGCGGCCGCAGGGGCTGCGGGCGCTTGCGCCGGCAGCCCCAGGCGCTCGCGCCGCGCCGGCAGCAGCGCCCAGACGGCGTGCTTGCCGGCGTCGTCCAGCCCGCCCCAGGCCGCGATCTCGGCGATGGTGCGGGCGCAGCCCGTGCACCAGCCCGTGGACGGGTCGAGCCGGCAGACGCTGATGCAGGGGCTGGGGACGCTCATGGCTGGAATGGTACTCAGGCGGCGGCGCGACGCGCCAGCAGCGCGCGGCCGACCCTCGAGACCGGGGGGCGGCCGAGCTCGCCGGAGATCCAGGCGCCGGCGTCCACCAGCGCGTCCAGGTCCACGCCGGTGGCCACGCCCAGGCCGTCGAGCATGAAGACCACGTCCTCGGTGGCCACGTTGCCGGTGGCGCCGCGCGCGTAGGGGCAGCCGCCCAGGCCGGCCACGCTGGTGTCGAAGACGTGCACGCCCAGCTCCAGGCTGGCGTAGATGTTGGCCAGCGCCTGGCCGTAGGTGTCGTGGAAGTGGCCGCTGACCTCGTCGAGCGGGAAGTGCTTCAGCGCGCGCTCCAGCGCCGCCTGCGCGCGCCGCGGCGTGCCCACGCCGATGGTGTCGGCGATGCCGCAGTGCTGCACGCCGATGCCCTTCATCAGGCGCACGACGCGCTCG
>Ga0169931_10006025_pt1 | contig 18365 bp, 14 predicted proteins | sample Kivu_15m_20L_FD_129675 | JGI IMG/M metagenome (GOLD analysis project Ga0169931, IMG submission 129675) | Freshwater microbial communities from Lake Kivu, Western Province, Rwanda to study Microbial Dark Matter (Phase II) - Kivu_15m_20L... | ecosystem: Environmental > Aquatic > Freshwater > Lake... | reverse complement strand
ATAAGATATCTCTGAGTGCCAATGACCTAAATAACGTCACCGCTAGGGGTCAAGAGATTAATATCACAGCTACTGGCACTGTGGATGTGAATGACCTGGAAGGTGATAAGATATCTCTGAGTGGAAATAACCTAAATAACGTCACCGCTAGGGGTCAAGAGATTAATATCACAGCTACCGGCACTGTGGGTGTGAATGACCTGGAAGGTGATAAGATATCTCTGAGTGCAAATGACCTAAATAATGTCACCGCTAGGGGTCAAGAGATTAATATCACAGCTACCGGCACTGTGGATGTGAATGACCTGGAAGGTGATAAGATATCTCTGAGTGCAAATGACCTAAATAACGTCACCGCTAGGGGTCAAGAGATTAATATCACAGCTACCGGCACTATGGATGTGAATGACCTGGAAGGTGATAAGATATCTCTGAGTGCCAATGACCTAAATAACGTCACCGCTAGGGGTCAAGAGATTAATATCACAGCTACCGGCACTATGGATGTGAATGATGTGCAAGGTGATACAGTGGTATTGACAGCACATAGCCTCACCACTTCCAATACAGGCATTATAGCCAATTCTCTCTCTGTAAATGGCACAGGGAATATTGGTAGCCAAACTAGTGTGGTGCAAACTGCGGTGAGTCAACTAACTGTAGCTAGTACTGGTGGTAATGCTCATATTCGTAATCAGGGCGAGATGACGGCGAGTAGCATTAACCTTAGTGGCTCTTTAAATCTGGAAAATGTTGGAGCTTTAACTATGGGTGCTGTAACTACGACTGGTAGCGTTAACATCGTAGCTCGTAGTCCTGTTATCCAAACAGAGAATATAACTGCCACATCAGATATTAATATAGTAGCCACGGAATCTGCTGGAAATGATGATTACATAATCATCCGTAGTGGTGTGACTCTGAGTACTACGGGTGGAAATATTACCTTACAAGCTGGTGATGATGTTACCTTGGAGAATGGTTCTAGTTTACAGGGTTCTGGCAATATTGTTATAGAAGCAGATTTAGGTACTACTGATGTGGGTACTGGGGTGACTGTGAGTTTGAATGGTAGTATCACAGGGAATAGTTTAACCATTACCACGGGGGATGATGGGGATACTATTAATCTCAATCAAGCGGCTCAAGTGACTACAATCAATACCAATGTCGGTAATGATGTGATTAATTTTGGTGATAGCAGTAATACTCTCAATCAATTTGCTCAACTTGTAACTGTTGATGGTGGTACGGGAACTAATACCTTAAATGTCAATAATCAAGGGGATAATGTTGGACGAACTGTAGATATTACCCCAACCGCCATGACTGGGTTAGGGTCGGGAATTAACTATAGTAATCTGGAAAATATTAACCTGAATATGGGTTCTGGTGATGACCAGGTTTTAGCAGTTGCAACCATGACAACTTCTGTGTTTGTTGATGGAGGCGGGGGTACAAATAGATTTGGTCAAGACTTCTCCAATGACACCAATGGTTTAAATCTGACTATTAACCTGCAAAATTCGGCACTGGATGGAGACATGAGCTATGCTAATGTGCAAGAAATCCAGCTGATTTTAGGTGTGGGTGACGATACCGTGACGCTGACTAATCTTCCTGTGAGTTCTACTACAAGAGTGATTGTTGATGGTGGTGATGGTACAAATATTGTAAATGTCAATAATCAGGGGGATACCGTTGGACGGAGTGTAAATATTGCTGAAATAGCCATTACTGGTTTACCAGTGGCTATCAACTATGAGAGGGTGGAAACGATGAACCTGTATTTAGGTTCTGGTAATGAAATAATCTCAGCAGATGAAAATGTGACGGCTTCTGTGTTTGTTGATGGAGGCGGGGGTACGGATAGCTTTGTTCAAGATTTCTCACTGCGTAGTGATGACTTGAGTCTAAGTGTTAATCTGCAAGACTTTGTACCTGGTGGTAATGGCTTCAATAGTGTGGAAAGAATCAATTTTATATTGGGTTCTGGTAATGATACTATGACGCTGATTAATCCTATAGTCATTCCTAATTCCCAGGTGTCAATTATAGGGAATGGAGGGGATGATCGGCTAAACTTTGACTTCTCGGCTAATGCATTGGGATTGAGAGGGTCTGCGACGGTTCATGAGTATTACATAAATGGTCTGGGTTTGGATTCTCGGTTAGAATACCGGGTGATGGAAACTGTGGCCATATTACTGGGTTCTGGGGCGGATAATGTGAATGTCACCAACAACTTTAGAGGTTTCTTAGAATTGAATGCTGGGGATGGTGATAATACAATCAGCACAGGAAACGGTCATCATATTATTTTGGCAGGAGATGGCAATAACCAAATCAGCACCAGACATGGAAATAATCAGATTACCACTGGTGATGGAAATAACCGCATAACCACGGGCGATGGCAATCAGGTGATTACCACTGGTGCTGGTGATGACCGCATAACCACGGGAAGCGGTGAAAGTATTACCATTAATGCTGCTGGTGGCAATAATAGTATTATCACAGGTAATGGTGGGGCTATTACCATTGATGCTGCTGGTGGTAATAACAGTATTAGGACTGGAAATAGTAATCAATTAGAAATTACAACTGGTGATGGTAGTGACAATATCAGCACAGGTAATGTTAATACATTGACCATTAATGCTGGTGCGGGTAGTAACATTATTATGACGGGGATTGGTGGGGCTATTACCATTGATGCTGGTGCGGGTGATGACCGTATAACCACAGGACGTGCTGACAATATTACTATTAATGCTAATGATGGTAATAACACTATTACCACTGGAAATGGAAATCAGAACATTACTACTGGTAGCGGTAATGATAGTATTACTACAGGTAATGGTAATATTGTGAGTATTAATGCCAATGGTGGGGATAACACCATCAGGACTGGTGATAGTAATCAATTAGAAATTACCACTGGTGATGGTAGGGACAGTATCACCATAGCTAATGGTAGGAGTGTGAGTATTGATGCTGCTGGCGGTAATAACACCATTACTACTGGGTATGCTGCGGCTATTACCATTGATGCTGGTGCGGGTGATGACCGTATAACCACAGGACGTGCTGACAATATTACTATTAATGCTAATGATGGGGATAACACCATCAGGACTGGTGATAGTAGTCAACTAGAAATTACCACTGGTGATGGTAGGGACAGTATCACCATAGCTAATGGTAGAAGTGTGAGGATTAATGCTAATGGCGGTAATAACACCATTACTACTGGGTATGCTGCGGCTATTACCATTGATGCTGGTGCGGGTGATGACCGTATAACCACAGGACGTGCTGACAATATTACTATTAATGCTAATAATGGCAATAACACCATTAGAACCGGCAATGGTCATCAAACTATTACTACTGGTAGTGGTAATGATAGTATCACCACTGGTCATGGGAATAATGTCATTACAACTACTGGTGGTGATAACATTATTAGAACTGGCAATGGTAATCAAACTATTACTACTGGTAGTGGTAATGACAGCATTACTACTGGTGATGGCAATGATACCATTACCGCTGGGGGAGGTAACAACACCATCCGCACTGGTCGAGGAAATAAGACCATTAATCCTTAAACTGGAATCACTATGAGTTGCGGCGATTTTTAGCTAAAACCACATTTTACATTTCACCCCCCGGCGCTGAGTCCCTGTGGGGGGAAATCAAACCAGTTACCAAGCTTACCTTAATTCACTAAGAATCCCACAACTGGAAGCCGTGGGATTATGAAAATATTGAGTAAATCAAGGATTAAAGGCAGAATCAGAAATTCATAATTAGGTTATAAACTCTCCAAATAACTCAATAAATCTGCCATTTCGTGAGCATTAGGCTGAAACTTTGGCATTGGCGGTGTTTCGCCGCTAATAACCTGATGAATCAGCTGATTTCGTGACTTACGCTTAGAAACGCCTTGTAAACTCGGTCCTACTAGCCCATCTGCTTCCACGCCATGACAACCAGCGCAGTTGGTTTGAAAGATAGCATATCCTTGAACTAGGTTTCCTTTCAGGGAAAGCACATTCTTAACATAAGGATCTGAGGGTTTAACCATTTGAACACCAAAAATGCCCAAAGGGGCTGCTAGTAGTATCACCACAGCCAACAAGGCGATCCACCGGAAGAAAGTTTCTGGTTTAGTAATGTGGTTATCCAAAAGGTTTACCGTCAAAGTGAAGTTTACTAAAAGTATTTCATTTCCTACACATAGCTTAAAAGTTCTTGATAGTGTCTGCAAGCACAAATAATAATTTTTTTGTGATCATTCCTGATGGAAAAACATGGTAGAGGGAGGCACTCATCCCTAATTTGGTAGAATTAAAAGCAGAAACAAATATTGAACATTTGCCAACAGGAGATTTAGAATGGTTGAACCCTTGCTCTCAGGTATTGTCCTTGGTCTGATTTTTGTTACCCTTGGGGGGCTATTTTACGCCGCCTATAAGCAATACAAGCGCCCTAACCAACTGGGGGGTTAGTGTTTCTCTGTAGAGATGCGTTTAAACGTGTCTCTACAACAATATTTTCTGTAGAGACACTAAGTGGACTCTATGTGAAAAAAAGTCAGTGCCGTGTTACCATAAACTTTTTCCCTGCAAATTTCCCAATGGGGAATTATGGGGGCTGTCCAACCTTGGGGATGATGTTCTACGGCTATTTCACCATGGACAGCTAATAAATTATGATATGCGATCGCTTCTAAGACTGGCTGATATAATCCACTAGCATAGGGCGGATCAAAATAAATTCTGTCAAACTCCCGCCCTGATAAATTTTTTAACTGCTGAATAACATCACCTCGTAAAATTTGCCATTTTTGTTCACTATCAGCGACCTGTTGCCAATTTTGTTGAATCACAGCACAGGCGCGGCTTGATTTTTCAATTCCCACCACTAAACTAGCTCCTCTACACAAAGCCTCAGCAGCCATTGAACCGGTACCCGTGCATACATCTAGCCAGTGACAACCTAAAATGCTTCCTTGCCAAATGTTGAACACAGCTTCCCGTACCCGCGCACTGGTGGGTCTAGTAGCTTGCCCTGGTAAAGTTTTTATTGGGCGATTACCGTAAATTCTCAATGTCATTGGTGTTAGTCATTTAGTCACGATGACAAGGGACATCAGGACAAAATTAGCAATTATCAAGTTAAATTACGCAGCAATTTCTTCACGAACTTGGGCGACAAAATTAGATAAAATTTGCAACCCTATATTAGAAGACTTTTCCGGGTGGAATTGTACTGCTGTCAAATTATCACGAGCAATAGCAGCGGTAATAGTTTGATTTCCGTGGGTAACAGTTGCTGCTTGAACTTGGTGATCAGTTGGGTCAACATAGTAAGAGTGAACAAAATATACCCAAGGTTCAACTGGTAAATGCTCCCATAAAATGCTTTTTGGTTGGGTGAATTCTAACTGGTTCCAGCCCATGTGAGGAATAGTAATACCTGGTTCCGGTCGAAAGCGGCGAACTTTTCCGGGGATGATTCCCAGTCCTGGTTGACTACCTTCATCGCTGGATTCAAATAAAATTTGCAATCCCAAACAGATGCCCAAAAATGGTTTACCAGATGAGATTATATCTTTAATGGGTTGTTCTAAACCACGCGATCGCAGGTTTCGGACTGCGGGATCAAATGCTCCCACCCCAGGTAATACAACCGCATCTGCTCGGAACAAATCTTTAGCAGCATGAGTAATCATGGGAGTTGCTCCGGCTTTTTCTAAACCTTTGCAAACTGAGTGCAAATTTCCCATATCGTAATCTACGACTGCAATGATTGGCATTGACCGACTCCTTGTCAGTTTATTATGGAGGGTGTTTCTATTCTAAATAATATTTCTAATGGAGAAAACAATACTATTAACTTCCTTTCAAACTTGGTTACGGGATCAACAGTCAAATTCTTCTGATGATTTGCTAATGGAAGTGAGCAAAATTGCTGCTATCCCTCATGATTTGAAATTTTTACGCTGCTTACCTGTGGATTTGCATCTAGCCAGTTCTCTGGTCATTCAAAAAATTGGCGAACTTCAACCGGATTACATTATCTGTTGTGGTATGGCTGCGAGTAGGACAAAACTAAGTCTGGAAGCCGTTGCTAGGGATGGAGAAAGAGTTTTGCACACAGCTGTTAATTTACCAAAATTAGTAGCAGGAGCAACAATAACTGAAATTAGCCACGATTGCGGTAAATTTGTTTGTGAAGGTTTGTACTATTCTGTTTTAGATCACCTGTACCAAACTCAACCGCCAACACCATGTATTTTTGTTCATGTTCCATTGTTAAACCCAGAAAATTTGCCATTTATCTTGGCTGATTTCTTATTAATTATTAACAACTTGGCACTTTCATAAAGTCTTTTGCGTCTTTCAAGGATAAGAAATATTGGCAGTATTATGTTTTCATTCTTACTAAGCAGCACAATAGCCCAATCAACACCAGCCACACCACCCCCCCAAGAAGTAGTGCAATTGCAAGAAGTGCGTCCGTTACCAGGAAAACTGGATAATGTGCCTGTTTTTAACAGCAATAGCCCGGAATTGGTATTAAAAGAAGGAATTTTACTGTCTACATTTCCATCCGAAGGGAAAAAAGTACCAGAAGCCCATTTAAACTATCCCTTTCAGGGGCGATTTGATATTTTTGCCCACCATGTGGCTAAAGCTGAACCACCAGAAGATTTAAGATCCCTATACTTGGGAATCATCCTACATAACCCTGGAACTGAACCAGTCAGAGTGAATATTTTGCAAGCAGCAAGTTATTTAAGTCAACCAGATGCACCATTTATTCAGTTACCCTCTGTAAGCGACAACATCTTAGGTAAGATTTTTGCAGGACCCGGCGATCGCGCCACATCTGATGTACTAAGAGGAAAGCGACAAGAAACTTTTCCATATAAAATAGTAATTGCTCCTGGGGAAAATCAAATATTACTAAATCTTCCCATACCAGTTAAAGACCTGACACCGCCTTTAAATGGTAGGTCTACCTTGATGCGATTGCAAAGTAGTGGTAGAGTTTATGCAGCTAGTATGGCATTATTTGCCCGTCAAAATAGCGATGGTAGTGAACGAGCGCCAACTTTAGCAGAATGGGAAAATTTACTTAATCATGGTGAATTATCATCTCCAAGAGATAAAGTACCTACACCTTTAGAAAAAACTAACCAGCCCAGAATTTATGGGCGTGTAGCGGGAGTTGCCCAAGGTTCTCAGTGGAAATCTCTAATAGTAGATCATCCTCAAGCCAAATATTTAACTATTCCCCCCACCGGTCAAGCATTTTCCTATCCTGTTAGTAGCCTGCATGGAGGTACATTAAGCACAAATCAAATTCAAACAGCCCCCATGTTAGTACGTTATCCAGACACAGCCTATGCCGCTCATGGTAACTATGGCATTCAATATAGTTTACAATTGCCCCTATATAATAATACTGACAGTTCGCAAAAAGTGAGTGTAGCTCTACAAACACCAATTAAAGAAAATAATTTACTTAAACAAGGATTACGCTTTTTAACCAAAACAGCCCCGCAAATATTTTTCCGGGGAACAGTGCGAGTGCGTTACAAAGATGATCAAGGACACCCCCAAACTCAGTTTACTCATTTAGTGCAGAGGAGAGGTCAAGCAGGGGAACCCTTGATTTTATTAAATATGCCCCCAGGCGATCGTAGATTAGTAAAAGTAGACCTGATTTATCCTCCAGATGCTACCCCACCCCAGGTATTAACAATATCAACTCAATAATCGGCGTTGCTGAATTCAGGTATGAATTCCATGCTCTTAATTGGGAAAACTATTACTTTTGCGCCTTTGCGCGTTGGCAATCCTGTATATCATTGGTTTTCTTGGGCAATCGAGTTAAATGCTCTTCTTTCAGCGTCAGCAGGGTATAATCCGGAGGGACTTTTTCTTGTGAGCAATGCGAGTTAAATATGGAAGCAAGTTTTCTGACGGATGTTTTTCTGCCCCTGGCTCTATTTATTATTATGGTAGGTATGGGGTTATCCTTGACCCTAGAGGACTTTCAACGAGTTGTTATCTATCCTAAAGCAGTGGTAATTGGCTTGGTGGCGCAGTTAATTATGCTGCCAATTGTGGGCTTTTGTATTGCCTGGATGTTTCCTCTTGAACCCCAATTAGCTGTGGGTGTAATGATTTTATCCGCATGTCCTGGTGGTCCTACTTCCAATATGATTACGTTTTTAGCTGGAGGAGATGTTGCTCTTTCTGTGACTCTTACAGCTATCAGTAGTTTAATTACTGTTTTTACGATTCCTCTAGTAGTCAATTTATCAATGCAGGTATTTTTGGGAGAAGGGACAACACTACAGTTACCTTTTTTAAATACTGTTTTGCAGATAGTACTGATAACACTTCTACCAGTATCAATTGGCATGGTAACCAAAAAGTATGCTCCCAGAATAGCAGACAAGGGGGATAAACTTGTGAAGTCGTTGTCTTTATTTTTCCTCGCAGTGGTGATTACTGGGGTACTGCTGCGAGAACGAAATAATTTTATTTCTTATGTGATTGATGTCGGATTGGTGAGTTTAATTTTGAATTTAGTAACAACGGCTTTAGGTTTTGCGATCGCAACTTTAACTGGTTTAGGACAAAAACGGGCTACGGCAATTACAGTAGAAGTAGGAATTCAAAATGGGACTTTGGCCATTGTCATCGCTTCTTCGCCCACACTGCTTGATACTCCCACAATGGCTATTCCTGCGGCAATTTACAGCTTAGTAATGTTTGTTACTGCGGCTGGATTTGCTTGGTGGGCTAGTCGTCGCCAAAGCTTGTCGAAAGCATGAAATTTAGGAAAATAATATGTCTTGGATAGAATTAACTCTAGATACAACCCATGAAGCAGTTGATTGGGTGTGTACACTATTAGGGGAAACTATTGATATTGATAATGTTTACATTACAGAATATACCCAACCAAACCCGATCAATTCTGATTGGACATTTACCATTCGCTTATATTTACCCCACGATGTCAACGCCCGCAAAAGTGTAGAAAAAATTGTCAGTTTGCTTTCACCATTGCATCGCACTGGAATGACAACAGCAATTCAGACAAGTGTAGTTGCAGAAAAAATCATGGATGTAGCACAGTCACTTGTACAGCCCATAGGGGCGAGATTTGTAGTACTAACTTCTGATACACCCACTCAATCACAAATAGCAGACAAAATCAAGATTATAATCCAGAAAACCCTCACCTTTGGTAGCGGTTTACATCCAGCAACTATTCTCAGTTTGCGACTGTTAGAAAAATATGTTATTCCTCATATGCAGGTGTTAGACCTTGGATCAGGGTCTGGTATTTTGAGTGTAGCAATGGCAAAACTTGGGGCTAATGTATTAGCCCTAGATAATGACAGTGTAGCCGTACAAGCCACTCAAGCAGCGGTGAGCATGAATGCTGTAGAGCAGCAAGTAAAAGTAATGTTAGGTAGCCTGGGATGTGGTAGTGATTTGGGGCATTGGATGGGTGGAGACACTGTTGGTAATGTGTCAAAAGTTGAAGCAAAAGACACATTTGATCTAATTATTGCCAATATCTTGGCACGAGTACATATTGCCCTAGTAGATGAATTTCGGCAAGCGTTGCATCACCACCAAGGACAACCAGGGCTACTAATTACAGCTGGTTTTACCACAGATCATGAAGAAAATGTAAATACAGCCATGACTAAAGCAGGATTTAAAATAATTGATTGTCAACGATTAAATGAATGGGTAGCCCTGGCTTATCAGTACAAAGGGTGAAATTAGCCATATATTAGACAAGTTCTCAACTCACAGCTTAAACTGTTCTAAATGACCGCGGGGATTGTAGGTGCGTATAGCCCGGATTTTTTCATAACATTCCCGCTCTTGTGGGCTGAGGTCTTTTGGCGGAACAATAGCCACTTTCACCAACTGGTCACCACGTCCACCGTTAGCCAAAGGCCAACCCTTTCCCCGCAAGCGTAGAGACTGACCAGAACGAACCCCAGCAGGTAACTTGACATTCACTGCACCATCAGGAGTAGGGACATCAATTGAAGCTCCCAAAGTAGCCTCATCTGGAGTAATGGGAACCTCACAAGTAAGATTATCACCATCAAATTGGAAAAATGAATGTGGCTGAAGTTCAACCTTTAAATATAAATCCCCCCGTTGTTGAGTCATAGGGTTGAATTGACCCTTACCCCGCACTCGGAGGCGAGTCCCAGTTTTAGCACCGGATGGGATGCGAACCTCAATAGTTTCGTTACCTAAACTAAAACGCTTTTGCACACCAGTAAACGCCTCACTAAAACTTAAACTAACCACAGCTTCTGCGTCGTGACCAGGCCCAGCACCCACATCTGAAAAACCAAAATCATTAAAACCGCCATAACCACCTGGTTGGCGAGTGGAAGTACGATAAGAATAGCTTTGTCCTCCACCACGGGGAGCAGGTCCACCAAACCGTCCTAATAACTCATTGACAAATTCATCAAAACTGCCGTACTGACTGAAATCAAAGCCCCCCATATCTGCCCCCGGTCTACCAGATGGGAAGCCCTCCCCTACTTGTTTCCAGTATTGCCCGAATTGGTCATACTTCTTGCGCTTATCAGCATCCGATAAAACTTCGTAGGCTTCATTTACCTCTTTAAACTTAGCCTCTGCTTGCTTATTATCCGGATTGACATCAGGGTGATACTTACGAGCTAGTTTACGAAAGGCCTGTTTAATTTCCTCTGGACTGGCAGTTTTACTGATTCCTAAAATTGCGTAATAATCTTTAAAGTCAGTTGTAGCCATCTACCAGCCTCCTATAGTCGATATTATAAACTTAAACTTCCTGTTATCTTCTGCCCCTGGGTGAGCTTATATATTGCCGGGTTAAATCCCAAGCATATAGCCCCCTGGTTTTAAATTAACAGAGATTCCAAGAATTTATGTGTGGTTCCCGCTTACTCCACCAGCGCAATTTCCGTACTCCTTTTTTCGGGAAAACAAATCAACTGGTCTATTCCTTCTTCTAGGCTAGGGGGAGCTTCCCGGAGTTGACGATACATTCGCAAAATCACCTCCTGGGGAACTTGGCGTTCACGCCTTTGATTGCGAGCTAAACACAGCCACACAGGAGTTCTCACCCATAAGCCCGTAATGTGTGTAAAACCTATCTCCCTGGCTGAGGCTATCACCTCACGACGGTTCCTTCTTTGGGCATTGGTAGCATCAAAAATTGTCGTTTTACCCCCAGCCACTGCTTGTTGAAATTGCTGTTGTATTTCTTGCCAAATTAGCAGCCACGGACCTTGAGTGGCTTCTGAGCCAAAAAGTTGTCCCCTAATGGTATCCGTGGAAATCAACAGCCTTTGGGGGCATTCTGCCACTAATTTCTGTGCTAAAGTTGACTTACCGCTACCAGGTAGACCAATGAGTAAAAATAGTTTAGTCACATGAACTACCTACTGGTCAAAGACATTTCGTTTTTGTCCCGCTATCCATCCCCACCCTAGACAAAGATGGGGATTTTCGCGCATATTTGTCAATAATAACTCTGCTTTGGTTGAAACAGTAAGGTAAAGTTGACGGCGCAATCTCTAACTCACTGCTGCTATAGCTTGCTGTAAACGTGGCTTGTCTAAACTAATTTGATGCAAAAGTAACCAAGATTGGATTAAGTCCGGTCCGTGAACATCTCCTGTCAAGGCGACTCTGAGCGATCGCATGACTACGCCTTTCTTCAGTTTTTGCTCCTTCACCACCTGTTTAATAATCTCTTGGGCGGTGGTTTCCGAGAATTGGGGCTGGTTTTCCAAAGCAGTGATAATTCCTTGCAGTGCTGGAATTGAACCTTCTTTTTCCAGTTGTTCCCTACCCTCTGGGGTGATTTCCACCGTTGTGGTGAAAAAAGGTTGACTCATAGCCACAGCATCCACTAAACGACTTAAACTCTGGCTGATTAAGTTAACTAACTGTTCTAACCAAGAACGTTCCCGTCCACCATCTAATCTAAATCCTGCTTCTTGCCAAAAAGGAATAATTAAATCTGTCAGTTTATCTACAGGCATAGTATGAAGATACTGACTATTTAACCAATCTAGTTTAGCCCAGTCAAATTTAGCCCCAGCCTTGTTAACCCGCTCAAAACTAAACTCCTTAGCTGCTGTGTCTAGAGTGAAGATTTCCCCAGTGGATTCCGGTGATGACCAACCCAGTAGAGTCATGTAATTCACTAACGCTGGTGCTGTGAAACCCATTTTTTGAAAGTCACAAATAGAAGTAACGCCATCCCGTTTAGAAAGCTTGCGCCCTTCCATGTTCAAAATTAGGGGAGTGTGGGCAAATTGGGGAATTTTTGCCCCCATGGCTTCATATAAGAGAATTTGCTTGGCGGTGTTGGCTATGTGGTCTTCTCCCCGGATCACATGGCTGATTTCCATATCTATATCGTCAACCACTACTACAAAATTGTACAACGGCTGACCAATACCTGTTTCCGACGCGCGGGCGATGACCATATCACCACCTAGATCACTACCCCGCCAACTCATAGTTCCCCTTACTAAGTCGTTCCAGACAATTTCTCGCTCATCATCTATTTGGAAACGAATTACACAGCCGCGCCCTTGGGCTTGGAAGGCTGCTTCTTGTTCCGGTGTCAAGTGACGATGGCGGTTGTCATAGCGGGGGGCCTCCCCCCTGGCTTTTTGGGCTTCTCTTAGTGCGTCTAGTTCTGCCGATGTGGTATAACAGCGATAGGCTAATCCCTGTGCTAACAGTTTTTCCACCGCTTGTTTATATATGTCTAGGCGTTGGGATTGGAAAAATGGCCCCTCATCCCAATTCAGCCCTAACCAGCGAAAACCTGTGAGGATGTTTTCGGTGTATTCGGGACGCGATCGCTCTAGGTCTGTGTCTTCTATGCGGAGAATAAATTTCCCCCCGTGGTGGCGGGCAAATAGCCAGTTAAACACTGCTGTTCTGGCTGTACCAATATGTAGGTTCCCGGTTGGACTCGGCGCAATACGGACTCTGACAGTCACTGTTAATTCTCTCTTTCACGAACCATCATAAATGTAGCTTATATCAAGCCTACAGGAATGCAAAAGTTGTGATTCAAACTGTCAATTTAAACTCCCAACGGGACTGACGGGGCTCGAACCCGCAACTTCCGCCGTGACAGGGCGGTGCTCTAACCAGTTGAACTACAGTCCCTTGATTTGCAACTTTCCTATTATTGCTTTTTTATTTTGACTTGTCAAGTCTTTTTTAGGAAAAAAGCAAAATTTTTTTTTGGCTCTTTTGAAATAAGCTGACCCCCCCATTATAGCACAGAGTTTGACACTCCTCCATGGCCATAGTCACTCATGATCAACATCTTAGCGCTGTGAAGGACTCATTAAACGATCTAGTAGTCTGAGCAGTGGTGATTTGATTTTGAGTTTAAAAGCTAGAACTTGGTTGCGTTGCAGGGAGTTAAAGTTATTATCACTGATCAAGATGAGCGATCGCCCCCCACCCGGTAAAGACGGTCCCATGGTCAATCCCTCAACATTGTCTAATAATATACCTGACTTCCTCAAGTTTAATAACAGTTTTTTCCTGACTGGTTTTATTTTTTGAGAATCAATACCTAAAACGCTGTTAGTGTTCTGAATTTCATCTGCGCCTTCTAAGGAAACTTCATATAGAGAAACACCAAATTGTAAGCTATTAAAAAACCGTTCTATACTAACGAAGTGTCCCTGATTGTCTAGGGCTAGCAAGTCAGTTAGTCCACTAGTAAAAAAACTACCAAAATTGGTACTTGTAGATACTGGTTCAGTTATGTATAAAAATTCCTTTTCTGGTTGATTGGTTAAGAGGTTGTATTGCAAAATTCGGCAAGGGGTACTAACATTAGGTTTGGCTGCGGTGCCATCTTGAATGAGAGCATTTTCCGTAGCTGTGAATAAGTGTCCATTGTCGGGTGTGATAGTCAGGCTTTCAAAGCCTTTGTTGTCCCTAATCCCTTGTTTACCGTTTTTATCTGGTAAGAATTTGTTGGGTATGGCTAATGTTTTAACCAATTTACCAGAAGCAATAGAGAATTCTTGAATAAAAGGATTGATTAATTTTTTAACATCACCTTCAGAGGAAATAAACAGAGTGTCATTGTTAGTTAAAGCAAGAGCCTCTGTATCGGTTTCACCCGGAGGAAAGGGTTGATTATTTTGATTTAAAAGAGTAGTTACACCAAGTATAGTAATATCACTATTTTCTAGTTTCCCTTTACTGAGGTCTATTTTCAGACTGTAAAATCGTGCTGCTGCTTTTTCTCCCCTGTCGTCGGAAATGGCATAATACAGTTGTTTTTTTTCATCGTAGGTAATTCCAGATAAGCCCCCAACTTCTGTGTTCTCAATACTTAAATTATTGGGTAAAGCGGCCTCACCAATAAATTCTATATCACTAATTTCTATGGCATTTACTTGTGCATTGGTTACAAGTATACTAACACTGATTATCACAATTGCCATGGCAATGTAAATTATGGAAAGTTTGGGTAAGGGTTTTTTACTCAGTTTCATATTTTTTGATTGATGGTGTTAAGTTACTGGGAAGTTACCGATATTTAATTAGATGGGGGAGTGTGAATCTGCACAAATGCAACTAGCCAATCTTTGACATGACGGGTAGCACGACAGTCATCTTCGTTATATCTTTGAATCAATTGTAACAAATTGCGATCGCCAGTTTCTAACCATTGATCATACCAATAAATACATTTAGCACCACTGGCTTCTTTTTCCCGCCATTCAAAGCCTAACCACCGGGCGATCGCTTTGAGCGCGTAACTCTCTATGGGTAGAGCAACGCTTTTAATTAGTTGTTCATATACATCCACCAAGCGGTTTAAGACAGGATTAACCAAAGAATTGGGGGTGTGGTAAACCTTAGCCAGGCGTTTGATTGTATCAAATTCGTAAACGCAAAAATGATAGATTGGTGCTTGGGGATATTGCCAAACCAGGTCCAGGAATTGTTTCCAAATTAATTCTTCCTGTTCTGGTGTTTCAGCCATAAAGGAATAAAATTGTTCTGTCTTGGCTGGTTTGTCTACAACTAAAACGCCCAACAGATAATCTAAATCTAAGTCTGGCTGTGCTTCAATGTCAAAATAAAGCTCTACAGGAGCAGTGAATGTAACTTCCCTTCTGGGTAGAGCATGGGGTAACACAAGTGGCTGTTTTTGCAGTACAGATTGGGCTTGTACTATCAGTTTGGCTGCTACTGCCGGGTCGAAACCAGGTAAACTTTCTAGGATCAGAGAGTTGGTATGGGCTAGGGTTTCCAGGCTGTTAATAGATAAAGCTTGCAGTTGGCTGTGGCGAATGGGGGTAACTCCTGGTAGTAGGGAGAGGTGTTGCTGTGATTGGGCGATGCTGTAACATTGACTATACCAATGGCAAAGATTGCACTTTTGCCGGGATATGAATATTTCCGGTGGTTGAGGTAATTCTAATACTTGGATTAGCTCTGACAAGATGTTCTGCATTTGTGGTATCCATTTGGATAAATCCACCGTGTATTGTTTATCTTTAGTACGCAGGATTAGCCCCGCTGTTTCAGGGGGGATGTCTTGTATTTTTGCTAATACTTGAGCGTGAAAAGCAATAACAACTTGATATTCCTGCTTAGGGCGTTTACCTAATTCTATATTGACCGGGACATACATCCAATGGCCAAACCGAGACTGTCCTGGTTGTTTGATCAGCAAGTCCGGACAGCTGAGGAATGTGTATTTACCATATCCCTGGGATACAGAAGTATCTTCATTTTCCGGGTTTGCTAAATCTTGGTAATTAGCTAACAGCACCCCCCGGTAAATGTAGTCAACACCCCGCTGCATTAATTCTAAAGTTCCTGCTTCACCTGCTTTCCAGTTACCTCGTGGGTAGTCTGGTTGGCAATAATCACTCAATTCTGCTAAAATACTGAGACGATGAGCGGTTTTATCTTGTTGTAATTTGAATAGTAACTCATTAGGAGCATCACGCTGAGATATGTCGCCCTGAGTATCTAAAACAGGCCGCCGTTTACAGCGTTGATATTGGAGTAAATGTTCAGCATTGATTAACATTCCTTTACGTTAACAAGAATTAGCATGATCTGGTAATGATGAATATATAGCATTTCTTAAACAAGTGAGATACAATTATAAAGGTATTGGGTCAAGGAAACGGCTAGTTTATTCTAGACCGTTATGCACCTCCCACAAACCTGGCGTATAGTATCACTCTAAAGGTACACAGTATGGACACATGGAACGAGGTAACCCCTTGCTAGCTATTCGGTCGGGTGACTGACCGGCTTAGTTTAATAAATAGTTTAATAAATAGTTTAATAAATAGTTTAATGAATATTGTAGTGCAGGCATCTTCCCTAATGATGTACCTCGCTGGGGCAAAATTCCCCATAGGATTTTGAAGTGTTTATGAGTAATATTTCCGTGGGACACACTAACTTACATCAGCATAGAGAACAATTTCCTGCTTTGGGGAATAAGATTTATTTTAATTATGGTGGACAGGGACCAATGGCGCAAAGGGCTATGAATGCCATCACTCAGGCTCAAGCTGATCTTCAAGAAGTAGGACCTTTTGGTTATGAAGCTTTTGCTCAAGTCACCACCGCCAAAGATAGTGTGAAAGGGGCGATAAGTTCCCTGCTGCAAGTCGCGCCAGAAACTATTAGTTTGACGGAAAACGTAACTATGGGCTGCAATATTGCCATGTGGGGTATACATTGGCGTGCTGGCGACCATATACTGCTTTCTGACTGTGAACACCCAGGAGTAATTGCTACATCCCAGGAAATAGCCCGCAGATTTTCTGTGGAGGTGACCATTTGTCCCTTGAAAGAAACTTTAAATGAGGGTAATCCTGTAGCCGTCGTTGCCCAACATTTACGGGCTAATACTCGCTTGGTGATTTTAAGTCATGTGTTCTGGAATACTGGACAAGTTTTACCACTAGAGAAAATTGTTGACCTATGCAGAGCTAACGGTTCCTTGATTTTAGTAGATGCTGCCCAGTCTGTGGGTTTATTACCTTTGAATTTAACCCAACTGGGGGTAGATTTTTATGCCTTTACCGGTCATAAGTGGTTGTGTGGTCCTGGAGGTGTGGGTGGTTTATATGTTCGTCCGGAAGTGAAAGAGTATTTACAACCCACGTTTATTGGCTTGCGTGGGCTTGTGGTGGATAGTAAAGCCCAACCTGTCAGTTGGCAACCCGATGGGCGAAAATATGAAGTGTCAACATCAGCAATTCCATTATATGTTGGTTTAAAAGAAGCGATCGCTATTCATCAGCAATGGGGAAATTCACAACAACGTTATCAGCAAATTTGCCGTAAGAGTGAGTATCTGTGGTGCCAATTAGCCACATTACCCAACATCCAATGTCTAGGAACATCCCCACCAGCAAGCGGGATAGTTTCTTTTCAACTCGCTGAGAAAAAATCGGGGGTGCATTTACAGTTAGTACAGTTTTTAGAATCACAAAAAATATTAACTCGCACAATTGCTGATCCTGATTGTATCCGAGCTACAGTACATTATTTAACTTTAGAATCAGAAATTGACAAATTAATTGAGAGTATAGAAACATTTACTCAATTGTTTTTTTAACAGAGAAAAAGAAACAGATTTAGATAAACCCCCAACAAATAAACAACAAACCTAACATCAAAAATGCCAACAAATGAATTTCCCGGCTTAAAGACATTATAGATATATAAAAGTCAGTTGTTTTTAACCGACTTTAGCTATTGGAAGGGGAATAAATTCCCCGGCTATATTCCCTGGATAAATTGAATAATCTAACCCCGAATCACAGTAATATTTCTCCCCATAGGACTAACAGCAATTTCCGTAGTAGTTCTCTCACTCATGGGGGGTATATCAGGACGACGGTCAAAAATCACCAGCCAACCTGTATTTAAATTTAAACCAGATAAATATTTATCTAATTGTTTCAATCCCACATTTAAAGGATCTGGTTTCCCCTGTTTCCATACCTTTAATTCCATTCCTAATACTACTTGTCCATAACGTAAACATATATCCATTCTTCCCGAACCAATAGCATATTCCCGCTCTAGAGTCCCACCACCATTAACCACCCGGTGTAAAAATGCCATTAACACTAAATGGGGTGCTATTTCTGGGTATGGTGTACTTTTTAATAACGGTTCTCCATGTTGTCGCCAAAAATCTAGAAACGCGTCTAATAATTGTTCTGGTATTAATTCTCCCGTAGCACTTAACCATCT
>Ga0169931_10006024_pt1 | contig 18365 bp, 14 predicted proteins | sample Kivu_15m_20L_FD_129675 | JGI IMG/M metagenome (GOLD analysis project Ga0169931, IMG submission 129675) | Freshwater microbial communities from Lake Kivu, Western Province, Rwanda to study Microbial Dark Matter (Phase II) - Kivu_15m_20L... | ecosystem: Environmental > Aquatic > Freshwater > Lake... | reverse complement strand
GGCCTCCCGCAAGATGCGGATCTTTTCCTCGGTCGTGTGTCTTTTGCCTTTCATGATCTGGGTTCCTTTCTACAGGCCCCAGACTGACACTGCCAGCGGATCAATTATCGGCGGTCACCTCACGAGCAGTCCAAATGCCGCAGTGCACCGCTCGCACCCCGGCGCAGCAGTGCCAGCAGCCGTGCCCACAAGCCGCAGGCACACCACCGCCGCCAGCGCGTATAGACCGAACCCCACGGGCCAAACTCGCCGGGCAGGTCGCGCCACGGGCAGCCCGTGCGCAACACATACCAGATCGCGGTCACCATCGGTCGGTCTGCCTTCGGCGGCCGCCCGCCCACTGTGCCAATCTGCCCTCGCCGCGTTTTGCGCCGACTCAGGTTAATTTTTTTAGCCGTCGCCACAACGGCTCCGGCAGCTCCATTCGCGCAATAAATCTCATGACCCGCCCTGCGAGCTGCACCCGCTTACTTTGTTCCCTCAGGTTTGAAAACACTCCCTAGCTTTTCGCAACGCGTAACATGCATCGGACGATTTACTCAGGATGCACAGAGACAACACGGCTTAACGCGGGGTGCAATTGCAGGTCTTGCATAGGGCGATGGAAGACCGGCGTCGCCGAACCGGACAGCGGCGGCACGATCCAATCCCACTCCGCCGATACCGGGCGGCCCGCCTGCTCCTCTAGGCGGCAGAAGCGCATGAATTCCTGACTGGCCGAATGATGATCCACGATGCGACACCCCGCCGCAGCAAAGGAATGGAGCACAGCCGTATTGAGTTCTATCAGCGCTCGGTCTTTCCAAAGGCCGGCTGGGCACGTTGGGTCTAGCCCCATGCGCCGGGCGACCACAGGCAGCAGATTGTAGCGCGCCTCGTCGCCGAGATTACGGCTGCCAATCTCCGTGCCCATATACCAGCCACTGAAAGGAGCCAACGGAAACTCAGCCCCGGCGATCTGAAGCGCTAGATCGCACACGACCGGAACCACATACCATTTCAGGGCCAAGTCGGCAAACCATGGGAGGGTCGGATGCGTTAGCGCAACCTCGCGCACCAGGCCTGCCGGCACCGGAAACACCGCCGGCCGTTCATTCCGGCCGATGATAACCCAAGGCAGGAGATCAAATGCCGTGCGCACCCGCGGCGGCTGCCAGCCCAAGGCGATCGCTTCGGCGGTAAGCGCTAAGTTTTTGGGGTCGCCAAGAACTCCGCTCGCATGGCCATAGCCGGCATAACCCAGGAGCTGCTGATTGCGAAGTCGCGGCGCGGGGCCCATGGGACCAACCGGTGAAAACACGGTCATTACCGGGCGGATATCACCTCCTCCGGTGCCAGCGCCAGGTGCTCGCAGAGGGCGGCGTAAACACCACGGGAATCCGCTACATGGCGGCAATCCCTCACGAGCAGGCTCCGCCAGAATAGTCGGCCGATGCAGCGGGCATTGTTGCGCCACGCCACCCGCGCGCCGAATTCCAGCTCCGCCTTCGTCAGCACCACCTGCTTGCCGGCAGCTGCTTGGCGCCGGCAGGCAGCCTGACGTTGCACGGCCGATTCCACCAACACACCGGCCGCCTCGGCTTCCTGGAAAAAGGCGAGATAGGCGTCATCCGGGCGCATCACATTTTTGTGGGCCGGGTGTAGCGGACAGGACGGAGGGCTCATAAATCGTTGAGCAAGCCGCGGAACATGGCGTGCAGCAAGCCTTCCGGTTGGTTGCCGTAAAAGCCCTACGCCGAGAGCGGGACGCTCGTAATGGGGAACCGCAAGCGCGCCGTCAGCCCAGGCTCGAGCAGGTTGGGGCTCAAGACCAATTCCCCTCCCGCAAGGTGCACGAAACTGGTGGCGATGCCCAGCAGCGACAGACCGATGATGCCGGCGCCCAGCAAGCGGCAGGTCCAGCGCGCCACCTTCAGCGCCAGAGGCGACCGGGCATCATTGCCCAGCAACACGCAGAACATCAGCCCCGTGCCCAAACCCAGCAGCGGCGTGCTCAAAAGCGAAAGCAGCCCCACCACGCCGATGTCCGCCACCATCGCGGCCAGCCGCCGCCATGGCCCGGCCAACGGACGGCCGACCACCCCGGGTGCAACCAACAGAGCCGCCGCGGTGACGACTCAGACCAGCCGACGCATCCACTTCACCTGCATGAGCTGACATGGGCCGAGCGAGGCCGGCTCACGGCGATGCTGCAAGCCCTGTTTAGACCGCATGCCTTAGGCCTTGCATTCCCCGCGACCGATTTGCACCTTAGACCTTTTTTCCAACGCCAGCACGCCTCCGCGCCATGAACCAGAACATCCGCAATATCGCCATTATCGCCCACGTTGACCACGGGAAAACCACCCTCGTGGACCAGTTGCTCAAGGAAGGCGGGGTTTACCGCGCCAACCAGCAGGTCGAGGAGCGCGCCATGGACTCCATGGATCTTGAGAAGGAAAAGGGCATCACCATCAAGGCGAAGAACACTTCCGTCCACTGGAAGGACAAGATCATCAACATCGTGGACACTCCCGGCCACGCCGACTTCGGCGGCGAGGTCGAGCGCGCACTCCGCATGGTGGACGGCGTGCTGCTCGTCGTTGATGCCTATGACGGCCCGCAGGCCCAAACCCGTTTCGTGCTCCGCAAGGCCCTCGCCCACGGTCTCAAGGTCGTGATCGTCATCAACAAGATTGACCGCGACAACGCCGAGCCCGCCAAGATGTATGACAAGGTCCTTGAGCTCCTCATGGAGCTGAACGCCACCGAGGAGCAGTTCGACGCCCCGGTCGTTTACGGCTCCGGCCGGGACGGTTACATGATGCACCACATCGGGGAAGAGAAGAAGGACATGACGCCGCTCTTCCAGACCATCCTGGACCACGTCCCGCCCCCGTTTGCCAAGCCCGAGGAGCCCTTCCACATGCTTGTCTCCAACATCGATTGGAGCGACTACGTGGGCCGCATTGCCGTGGGCAAAATCCTCGGCGGCATCGCCAAGATCGGCGATACCGTTTACGTCCTCCGCCATGCCGACGGGAAGCGGGTCCGCGCCAAGATCACCAAGGTCTTCGAATTCACCGGCCTCGGCACCCGCGAGACCGAGTCCGCCGTCGCCGGCAACATCGTCGGCATCTCGGGCTTCGAGGATGTTGATATCGGCGACACGCTCACGGCCGATGAGGCCGGCCATGCGCTGCCCTTCACCCAGATTGACCCTCCGACGCTGGAGATGCAGTTTTGCGTCAACGACGGGCCGCTGGTCGGCACCGAAGGCAAGCTCGTCACTTCCCGCCAACTGCGCGAGCGCCTGATGCGCGAACTGAAGACCAACGTTTCCATCCATATCGAGGACTCGGACAAGGCCGGCGTTTTCAACGTCAAAGCCCGTGGCGCCATGCAGGTCGCCGTTCTCGTCGAGACCATGCGCCGCGAGGGCTTCGAGCTCCTCGTCTCGCGTCCCACCGTCATCGAGAAAACCGGCCCGGGCGGCGAGCGCCTCGAGCCGTATGAGACCGTCTGGATCGAGGTGCCGGACGAGTGCGTCGGCGCCATCATGCAAAATCTGGCGAACCGCAAAGGCCGGCTCACCAACATGGAGAAGCTGCCCCACTCCACGATGATCGAGGCGGCCATCACCACCCGCGGACTCATCGGCATGGAGATCGACGTCGTCAACGCCACCAGCGGCCGCGGCGTGCTCAGCCACCTTTTCAAGGAATACGGCCCCTACGCGGGCGAAGTGCTCACCCGCATCACCGGCACCCTCATCGCGACCGAGGCTGGCGAGACCACCGCCTACGCGCTCGTGATGTGCCAGGAGCGCGGCAAGCTGTTCGTCGGACCCGGTGAGCAGGTTTATGAGGGCATGATCGTCGGCGAAAACCCGCGCAACGAGGACATTTCCATCAATGCCGTGCGCGAAAAGAAGCTGACCAACTTCCGCTCCCAGGGCGAAGGTGTGGCCGCCGGCCTCACGCCGGCCATCAAGCTCTCGTTGGAGCGCTCCATCGAATACATCGCCGCCGATGAATTCGTGGAGGTCACGCCGAAGAACCTGCGCCTGCGCAAACGCATCCTCAGCGCCACGGAGCGCCGGAAGGCGGAGCGCAGCGGCAAGACCGGCTGACGCCCCATCGCAGTCGGATCACTTCCCTGCGGTGACAATCTCGCGGGTTTCGCGCTCAATCTCATCCGCGCGCACGAGCCCGTGCGCAGTGGATTTGCCGGTGACCCTTACGGTCACCCGATCGAGCAGCACGTAGACAATCGGGATGATGAACAGTGTCAGGAACGTGGCGATGGACAGCCCTCCCACGATGACGAGGCCCATCGGATTGCGCGTTTCCGCACCCGGGCCGCTGGCCAGCATGAGCGGCAGCGCGCCGAAGATAGTGGAGATGGCCGTCATGAGAATCGGGCGAAAGCGCAGGGTCGCCGCCTCGAACGCGGCCGTGGCCGCATCCCGGCCGGCCACGCGCAGTTGGTTCGCAAACTCGACGATCAGAATGCCGTTTTTGGCCACGAGACCGATGAGCATGATCAGGCCGAAGCGGGAGAAGAGGTTGTCCGTGAGCGGCACGCCCCAAAAGCGCGAACAATACAGCACGGTGACGCCGCCGGAGAGCGCCAGCACCACGCCGGTAAAAATCGTCACGGGGTGGACCCATGACTCGAATTGGGCGGCAAGGATCAGGAACGTGAAGAGCAGAGCGAGTCCGAAGAGCATGAGCGCATCGGCCGAGCTCTCGACGAATTCGCGCGTCTCGCCTTCCCAGGCGTAACCATAATTCTCGGGGAGGATTTCACGGGCTAGACGCTCCAGTTCGTCCACGCCGTCACCCTGGGTGCGGCCTTCCGCCAGTTGCGCTGTGAGCGTGATCGAACGCTGCCGGTCAATGTGCGGATACGCCTCGGGCACGCTCTCCTCCGTGTGCGTAACGAGATTGCTCAATTGAACCAAGGCGCCGGAGGTGGCCCGCACGTAGATTTTTCCGAGATCCGACGGCGTTGCGCGGTCTGCGTCCTCGACCTGCACGAGCACGTCATATTCCGCCGCCCCACGGCGAAACTTGGTCACCCGGCGGCTGCCGAAGAGGGACTCCAGCGTCGTGGCGATGTCCAGCAAAGGCACGCCAAGGTCGGCGGCACGGGCCCGGTCCACCTCGACGCGAAGTTGCGGATTGTTGGGCTGGGGCTCCACCCGGGCTTGGCCAAGCAACGGATTTTCCCGCAGCGCGGAGACAAATTGCGCTTCAATGCGCTGGAGTTCGGGAAACTCTGGTCCCTGTAAAACCATCTGCACGCCTCCCGCACCGGCTCGCCGGCCGCCGAGGGGACGCACCGGCGCCGCAAGGACAAGCCCGCCCGGATTGTCCCGGAATGGTTGCCGAATGGACGCCAGCACTTCCTGGGTGCTGCGGGTGCGCTCCTCCCACGGTTTTAGCGTGACGAACATGAAGCCGCGCGAGGCGCTGCCGCCCATGCCGGTGATGCGGAACATGCGCTCCACCTCGGGCGTCTCCAGCAGAATTTTTTCCGGGTCGCCGGCATAGTTCGCGGAATACTCCGGGGTAGAACCAAGCGGGAAATTCAGGATCACGCGGAAGATGCCGCGGTCCTCCAAGGGCGTGAGCTCACGTTGCAGCTTCGTGTATAGCCAGGGACCCACGAGGGCGAAAGCGGTGCAAACCGCCAGCACCGTGAACTTGTGCCGCATGGCGAAGGACAGGGATCGGTTATAAACCGCGTTGATGCAACCAAAGGCCGGTTCGGTGAACCGGTAAAGCCAGCCGTGCTCCAGATGCCCGTCCTTTCCGCGCTTGGAACGCAGGATGCGCGAGCACAGCATCGGGGTCAGCGTCAGCGCGATGAAGCTCGATACCCCCACCGCGATCGCCAGCGTGATGCCGAATTCGTAAAACAGGCGGCCGGTGCGGCCCGATTGGAATGCCACCGGCAAAAACACTGCCACCAAGGTCAGGGTGGTCGCGATGACTGCGAATGCCATCTGCCGGGCGCCAAAGATCGCCGCATGAATGGGCGTCTCACCCTCTTCCATCCGGCGGTAAATATTCTCCAGCATCACGATGGCATCGTCCACCACAAGGCCAACCGCCAGCACGAGAGCGAGCAACGTGAGCAGATTGATGCTGAAGTTCATCCAGTGCATCACCGCAAAGGCGCCGATGACCGAGACCGGGATCGCCACGAGCGGGATGGTCGTGGCGCGCCAGTCGCGCAGAAACACGAAGATCGTCAGCACCACCAACACGCCGGCGATCATGAGGGATTGATAAACCTCATCCACGGAGCGCTGCACGAAGGTGCTGGTGTCGTAGGCCACCTCCAAGTTCACACCATCGGGCAGGTTGCGGCGGATTTCCGGCAGGAGCGCTTTGATTTCGTCGGCCACCGCCAGCAGGTTCGACTGCGTCTGCTTCAGGACAAAAATCCCGATGGTTGTCCGTCCCCGATAGAAAGCTTGGGTGCGGTATTCGCTGGCGCCCAGCTCCACCCGGCCAATGTCGGAAAACTTGACTTGGCTGTCACCCCGGGTGGCCAAGACCAGATTTTCGAAGTCGGACACTTGGTTAAGACGGCCTTCCAACCTCATGCCAAATTCACGCGAAAGCGATTCGATGCGGCCGCTCGGCACGTCAATGTTCTGCTGCCGCAACGCCCGCTCCACGTCCGTCACGGTCAGACCGTAGGAGGCCAGCCGGTCGGGATCTATCCACAGCCGCATAGCGAACTGCGGGCTGCGCAGGCCCACGCTGGACACTCCGGGCACGGTCTGGAGCCGCTGGATCACGACGCGGCGCGCCATTTCCGCCAACTCCAGCCGGGTGAAGCGGTCCGAATTCATCGAAATCGTGAGGATCGGGTCGGAGTCGGCATCCGCTTTTTCCACCTCCGGCGCGAGGACCTCCTGCGGCAGGCTGTTCACCACGCGGCCGACCTTGTCGCGCACGTCATTGGCGGCTTCGTCGAGATTGCGGCGCAGGTCGAATTCGAGGGAGATACGGGACCGCCCGGCACTGGAGTCTGAGCGCATCAACTTGACCCCGTCGATCGTGGACAACTGTTCCTCGATCAGATCGGTGACCTGTGTCTCCACCACCTCGGCCGCAGCACCCGGATAATTCGCGCTGACCGACACGACAGGGGTCTCGATATTGGGGTATTCGCGCACGGACAGCCGTTGGAACGAGAGCACACCGACAATGACAATGAGCAGCGCCACCACGATGCAGACGACCGGGCGCTTGATGGAAACATCGGAGAGGAGCATGGCGCAGGTGGTTTGGGATTCGTCAGCCGCCGATGGCGAACTGGGCGCGGAGCGGTTTGGGGTCCAGCGGTGAACCGGGGAAGAGGATGAGCGCCCCCACGCCCGAGGCCACCACTTGGGTGCCGGGTGCGATTTCACCGGACTTTGGCTGGACTTCCACAAGGCCGCGCGTGCGCAGGCCGGTGGTGACCGGCACATAAACGGCAATGGGCTGCCCATCCTTGGAGCCCACGGTGATGATCTGCGTGCCGCGCGAGTCGGTGAGAATAGCACCTTCGGGCACGGTCAGCACTTGATCGCGGGTATCGAGCAGGATCTCGACGTTGGCAAACATGCCCGGCCGCAGCGCGGGCGATGGGACGCTGAGCACAGCTTTTACCTCGGAGGAGCGGGTCGTGCGGTCGATGGTTGCACTGACAAAATAAACTTCACCCGTCGCGATTAGATTGGCATCCGTCCGTCCGGCCTGCCTCGTGGAAGCCTTGACGATGGTGCCGTTGTGAACCTTCGCGAGAAAGCGTTCCGGCACGGGAAACGAGATTTTCAGGCGGCTGAGATCATCCAGGTTGGTGATCACGGTCGAAGTCGTGACCACGTCACCGGCCGAAATGGTGCGGGCACCGATGATGCCGGCAAAGGGCGCGCGAATCTCGGTTTTTTCGAGCCTAAGGCGCAGCAAGGCCCGTTCGGCCTGCGCCGCGGCAAATTCTGAGCGGGCGCGGTCGTATTCGGACTGCGGGATGGTCCGCGTTTCGCTGAGATTTTCACTGCGGGCGACATTCAGCTCCGCCAGTCGGAATCGGGCTTCGACCTGAGCGAGTTGTGCCAGCAGCTCGGAATCATCGATCTTCACCAGCAGGTCGCCGGCTTTCACGCGCTGGCCTTCTTCAAAATGGATGGCGCGCACCAAACCCGGCACTTCAGCGCGGATTTGCACCGATTCATTGGCCTCCAACGAGCCAACCACGGTGAGTGTTTCGAGCATGTCGCGACGCTCGATATTCGTGACCTCGACGACTTGCTTTTGGACACCGCCGGGGCGGCTCGCGGCACCGGCATCTTTTTTGGCGCAGCCCGCGGAAACGATCACGATGACTGCGGCTGCTAAGAGGGTAAATCGGTTCATAGTGATGAATTTGGACATCACTGACCGGAACGGCGGGAAAGCGCAACCCGCCGGATGACAATTTTTCAAAAAAGCAACGCAGCCCGGCGCTGCCAGCCGCGGCGCTCAGGCAATCAAGCCCGTGTAAGCAGCCGCGTCGTGCAGTGCACCTGCCTCGTTGGGCTGCGCCAGTTGCAGCTTCAACATCCAACCCGCCCCATAGGGGTCCTGATTAACCGTCTCCGGGGCGGTATCCAGAGCAGCATTGACCTCCAGCACGGTGCCCGAAACAGGGGCATAAAGATCGGACGCAGCTTTGACCGATTCGACGACCCCGAAAGTGGATCCCGCGGTCAGCACCGCCCCCACTTTCGGCATCTGCACAAAGGTGATGTCCCCGAGCGAATTTTGCGCATAATCGGTGATGCCGACAGTGGCGGTGCCGTCACCGGCCAGCTTCACCCATTCATGCGATTTGGCGTAACGAAGTTCGGCGGGAACGTTGCTCATGAGGATTTTTTTAGCTCCACAAACGGCGGTTTGACGAGATGCAAATTCAGTTTGGTGCCGCGAATGTCCACCTGCAGGGGTTGGGATGCGGCGGAGGTATCCACCAAGGCCGACCCGATAGCTTCGTTCAACATCGGCGACAACGTGCCCGAGACCACCTTGCCGACAGTGTGCCCGGCGCCATCGAGGACCGCCGACTCCGCCCGGACGATACGCCGGTCGCCGGTCCGGAAAAAGACCACGCGCTGCCGCGCCCCGGCCTGCTTTTCGGCGAGCAATGCATCCCGTCCGACAAAGTCCGCGCCTTTCTCCAGCTTGACCGTCCTGCCCAGCCCGGCGGCCAGCGGCGATACCTCCGCAGTGATTTCGTGCCCGTAAAGCGGGTAGCCGGCCTCCAGCCGCAAGCTGTCCCGCGCGCCCAGTCCCGCCAGTTGGAGACCGTGTGGCTGGCCGGCGGCAAGGAGCGCCGCCGCCAATGCGGGGGCATCGCCCGCCGCGTGATAAAGCTCAAACCCGTCCTCACCGGTGTAGCCGGTGCGGCTGATCAGGCAGTGAATCCCCGCCACCGTGCCCTCGACGAAATGATAATACTTCACGGCCTGGAGCTTCGCTCCGGTCAGCGATTGCACGATGCCGGCCGCCTTCGGCCCCTGCACCGCGATGAGCGCGTAATCCTGGGAACGGTCCGTCACCGTGACGTCAAACCCGGCCGTCTGCCCGTGGATCCAAGCCAAGTCCTTGTCGATGTTGCCGGCGTTGATGCAGAGAAAATAGTCATCCGGACCGCGCATATACACCAGCAGGTCATCCACCACCCCGCCGTTGGGCTGGCACATCGGGCTGTAAAGCACGCGACCGGGAAAGAGTTTCGCGACATCATTCGTGACGAGCCGGTTCAGAAATGCGGCGGCATCCGGGCCGCGCACATCCACCTCGCCCATGTGGCTCACATCGAACAACCCCGCCGCGGAGCGCACCGCCTTGTGCTCTTCCAGAATGCTGCGGTATTGCACGGGCATTTCCCAGCCGGCGAAATCCACCAAACGGCCGCCATGGGCGGCATGAAAATCACGCAGGGGTGTGCGCTTGAGTTCGCTCATGGACCGATTACTCGCCGGGCCGGCCCCGGTCGCAAGGTTCTTTTGGCCCGGCGGCGGACCGCCGCGAATTGTATTCGTAAAACCACACAAGTCCATAAACTGGCCGCATGCATTGGTTGATTGCCGCCATCGCCTTCACGCTGGGTGTTTCCTTTGTCTGTTCGCTGCTTGAGGCCCTCATCCTCAGCACAACCGTCGCCGATATCGAATCCCTCAAGCAACGCCGCGCCCGGCGGGGCCAGTTGCTGGAGGAGCTCAAACGCACGCTCGACCAAACAATCTCCGCGATCCTTACGCTCAACACGGTCGCCAACACCCTCGGCTCGGTGATCGTCGGCGGCCTCGCCATCAAGCTCTTCGGCGATGCCGTCCTCGGCGTCCTGTCCGCCGCCCTCACGCTCGCCATCCTCGTGTTCTCGGAGGTCCTGCCCAAGAACATCGGCGTCATCTACCGTCGGGAACTCCAGCCCCATGTGGTCTATCCGCTTTGGTGGATTCGGCGCGCCCTCAGTCCCATCACCTACCTCTGCAATCTGCTCGTGCGCTGGCTCGTCCCGGCCCGCCGGTCCGACCACGACTCCGACGAGGAAATCATCCTGCTCGCCGAGCGCGGCGCCCGCCAGGGCACGCTGACCAAAAGCGAATCCAGCATCATCACCAACGCGCTCTCGCTCGATGATGTGCGGGTGAGCGAGATCATGACCCCGCGCACCGTCATCACCGCCCTCCGCCGCAGCGCCACCATCAGCGAGGTCTTCCGGGAGTTTCCGCATCTGCCTTTCGGCCGCATGCCCGTTTACGGCCGCAACATCGACGACATCGTCGGCCTCGCCCGGCGGCGCGACTTGCTCAACGCCAAGGCCAACGACCAGCACACGGCTGTCGTGGAGACCCTCATGCAGGAGATCCACTTCATTCCCGAGACGATCACCGTGGGCAATGCGCTGCAGACCTTCCTAAAAAAGCACCAGAAGCTGCTGGTGGTCGTGGATGAATTCGGCTCCACCGCCGGCGTGGTGACGATGGAGGACGTCATCGAGCACCTGCTCGGCCGCGAGATCTTCGAGAAAGACGATCCCGCCATCGACATGCGCGAACTCGCCCGCACGCGGCTCAAGGAAAAAGCCCGTTCCGGGCGGCCCGTGGCTCCGGTCACCCCTTTCCCGCCCAACCCCGCGGAATAACCCATGTTTTCCCTCGCTTACTGGGTTCATGACCTGAGTCCTTTCCTCATCGAGTTTGGCGGCGGCTTTGGCCTCCGCTACTACGGTCTCGCCTATTTGCTGGGTTTCCTTGCCGCGGGCTGGCTGCTGCAACGCTACGCCCACGCCGGCTGCTCCCTTCTGCCGCGGGAACAGATTATTGATTTCATGATGGCCATTGTCATCGGCGTGCTGATCGGCGGCCGCTTGGGCTATTTCCTCTTCTATGAGACCGAACTCGTCCGCCAAAATCCTCTGGTGCTACTCCGGGTGTGGGAAGGCGGCATGGCCAGTCACGGCGGCTTCATCGGCGTGGCGGTCGCGGTGGCTTGGTTTGCCCGCACCCGACGGATTCCATTCTGGCATGTCGGGGATCTGATCGCATCGACCGCCGCCGCCGGACTGCTGTTCGGCCGCGTGGCAAACTTCATCAACGGCGAGCTATGGGGCAAACTCGCGACCGTCCCGTGGGCCGTTATTTTCGAAAACACCGGCGGCGGCCCCGATCCGCGTCACCCTTCGCAACTCTACCAAGCGGCGCTGGAAGGCGCGTTGCTGCTCGCGTTCATGCAATGGCGCTTCTGGCGCAGCCGCGTGGTGCTTGAGCGCCCCGGCCGGCTCGCCGGGGAGTTTTTGCTTGGCTACGCCGGGCTGCGGATGATTGGCGAAATTTTTCGCGAGCCCGACGCCGGCGTCACCTTGCTCCTCGGGCTCAGCCGCGGGACCTTTTACTCGATTTTTTTGGCGGCAGCCGGTCTTTGGTTGATCGTTCGGCCAAGCACGCCGCTGGCCCGTTTGTCCGCAGACACGAAAAATATCAGACCACCGTCCCGGCCGGCAAGGTAACGCCCTTGGGGACGACCAGCACCCCGTCGCGGATGACGACCGCGCCGTTGGCATACGCGCCATCTTCCTTGCCGGTAGCCTGCAACACGCAACCCGCGCCAATGCGGGCGTTCTTGTCAATGATGGCCCCGCTGATCCGGCAGCCTTTGCCCAGCCCCAGGTGCGGACGTCCTTGCGCGAGGTTTTCCGCCTGCTGTTCCGCGGTTTCGTAATAATCCGAACCCATCACAATCACGTCCTCCAAAATACAGCCCTCCTCGACAAAGGAACGAATACCAAACACCGAGCGTTTGATGGTGGAGTCGGCAATAATGCAGCCGTCGCCGATCACGGCATGGTCGATGCGACAGTGGTTTAGCTTTGAGGCCGGCAGGTAGCGGTCCTGGGTGTAGATGGGTGCGGCCGGATCGAAAAAATTGAACGGCGGGAGCGGCTGCGCCAGCGCGAGGTTGGCTTCGAAAAAGGCCTTCACGGTGCCGATGTCCTCCCAATAGCCCTCAAAGATGTGCGCAAAAAGTTTCTTCTTACCGAGGAGCCCAGGGATGATCTCCTTGCCAAAGTCCGTCATCGTGTTGTCCAACGCATCGGCCAAGGCCCGCCGGTTGAAGACGTAGATGCCCATCGAGGCGAGACAGTGCTTCTCCCCCGTCTTCGTTGTCAGCCGTGCCTCGACCGCTGGACTGAGCGTGAGACTGTCGATGACCGCCGGATCTTTTGGCTTCTCCACAAAGCGACCGATGGAAAGATCGTCGTTGACCTGCATGAGGCCGAGGCCGGTCACCTTCGAGACAGAAAACGGGATCGCGGCGATCGTCACGTCCGCACCGGAAGCCAGGTGCTGGTCAATAATCTTCCGGTAATCCATCCGGTAGAGCTGGTCGCCCGACAGAATGAGCACGAGATCGTGCGGAAAGGATCGGAAGTGGATCAGGTTGCGCCGCACCGCATCCGCCGTGCCCTGATACCAGTCGGAACCCTTTTCGGTTTGCTCGGCGGACAGGATGTCCACGAAGCCGCCGCCAAAGGGATCAAAGTGATAGGTGCCCTGCACATGCCGGTGCAACGAAGCGGTCTGAAACTGCGTGAGGATGAATATCCGGTTGATGTCGGAATTGATGCAGTTGCTGATCGGAATATCGGCGAGCCGGTATTTGCCGGCGAGCGGCACCGCCGGTTTGCAACGCTCCGTCGTCAGCGGCTGCAACCGGGTGCCCCGGCCGCCGCCCATGATCACCGCCAGTGCGCGCTTTTGTGTAGTCATCTTGGGTGTCCTATAACCTTGCCCACCTTTGCCTCAGCCCGCATTTTCGCCAGCCAATTTATCAAACTATGTGCGGCATCGTCGGCTACGTGGGCAAACAAAAGGCGGCTCCCCTGATTCTGGAGGGCCTGAAACGGCTCGAATACCGGGGTTTCGACTCGGCCGGGGTCGCCGTGTGGCAGGACGGCCACTTTGAGGTCGCCAAGAAGACCGGCCGCGTCGCCAACCTCGAGAAAGAGGCCGCGCGCCACAAGCTCGTCGGCTCCACCGGCATCGGCCACACCCGCTGGGCCACCCATGGCGGCGTCACCGATGCCAACGCCCACCCCCACCTCAGCAGCGACGGCCAGATCGCCCTCATCCACAACGGTGTCATCGAAAACTATGTTTCGATGAAAAAGTTCCTGTTCACGAAGGACTACAACTTCAGGTCTGAGACCGACACCGAGGTGCTATGCAACCTCATCGCCTACCACTACGCGAAGGAACCGGCGATCGCCGGCGAAAGCCGGCTGTTGGAAAGCGTCCGCAAAACGCTCCGGCATGTCGAAGGCACCTACGGCATCGTCGTCATGGCCCTCGATCTGCCCGAGGAGCTTGTGACCGCCCGCAAGGGTTCGCCGCTTATTCTTGGCATCGGCGATGGTGAAAATCTCGTAGCCAGCGATGTCGCCGCCATCGTCAGCCGCACCCAGAATGTCGTTTATCTGAAGGACGGGGAAATAGCCCGGATCACGACAAAGAATTTTGCCATCAGCACGCTCGATGAGGCGGACATCACCCCCGTCATCGACAAGGTCAACTGGTCCATCACCGACGCCGAAATGGGCGAATACGCCCACTTTATGGAGAAAGAAATCTTCGAGCAGCCCGTCGCACTGGAAAACGCCATGCGCGGCCGCTTCTCCGAGGATGGCAGCACCGCCCAGTTCGGCGGCCTCAACATTACGCCCGGGGAGTTTCGCGGGATTGAGCGCTTCATGTTCTGCGCCTGCGGCACAGCTCTGCACGCCTGCATGGTCACGGAGCATCTGATCGAGAATTTTGCCCGTATTCCGGTGGAGTGCGACTACGCCTCCGAGTTCCGCTACCGCAACACGCCGCTTTTCCGCAACACACTGTTCTTCGTGATGAGCCAGTCCGGCGAGACGATCGACACGCTCGCAGCGCTGCGCGAAGCCAAGCGCAAGGGCTACAAGGTGCTCGCGGTGAACAACGTCGTAGGGTCCACTATTGCCCGCGAGGCCGACGGCGGCATCTACCAGCACGTCGGGCCCGAGATCGGCGTGGCCTCCACGAAGGCCTTCACGTCGCAACTGCTTATCGGCGCTATGCTCGCCCTCTACATCGGCCGCATGCGCGACCTCAGCTTTGGCGCCGGGGTCCGCTACGTAAATGCCCTGAAAGGCGCGCCCGACTTGGTGCGACAGGTGTTGAAACAGGCACCCCACATCCGGACCATCGCGCGCCGCTACGCCCATCACACCGACATGCTGTTCCTGGGCCGTCTCTCGCTATTCCCCATCGCCTTGGAAGGGGCGCTCAAGCTGAAGGAGATTTCCTACCTGCACGCCGAGGGCTACCCCGCGGCGGAAATGAAACACGGCCCCATCGCGCTGATCAGCGAAAAATGTCCGAGCGTCTTCCTCGCCCCCAAAGGCGAGATCTTCAACAAGATCGTTTCCTCCATGCAGGAGATCAAGGCGCGCAAGGGCCCCATCATCGCCATCGTGACGGAAGGCGCCGAGTTGCCGCCCGGCCTCGCGGATGAGATTATCACCATCCCCGAGTGCCACGAGGCGGTCCTGCCCATCGTGGCCTCCATCCCCGTGCAACTGCTGAGCTACTACATCGCAGTTGAGCGCGGCTGCGATGTGGACAAGCCGCGGAACCTCGCCAAGTCCGTCACCGTCGAGTAATTACGCCATGAATATTTTCCCTTCTCGCGAGGCCTTCATCGGCCTCGCCGCCCAGGGCAACGTCGTGCCGGTCTATACCGACCTCATGGCCGACTTCGAAACGCCCGTCTCGGCCTACGCCAAGCTCCGCGAAGCAGGCCCTTCCTACCTGCTTGAATCCGTTGAAGGCGGCGAAACTCTGTCCCGCTACAGTTTCATTGGCTGCCGGCCGCGCAAGGTCCTCGCCTGCGGACCAGAGACCACGCAGATCCGCGTGCCGGGCCAGCCGGTCGAAACCATCCCCACCCCGCAGGACCCGCTCGATTTGTTGAAGGCTGAGATGGCCCGCTGTCGGCCCGTGAGTCTGCCTGGATTGCCGCGGTTCACCGGCGGCGCCGTCGGGTTTATCGGCTACGAATACGTCATGCGCACCGAGCCTACCGTGCCGGTGGCGCCCCGCGATGAACTGGGCACTCCCCTGCTCTATTTCATGCTGTCGGACTCATTGTTGATCTTCGACCGCGCGAAGCAAACGCTCCGCCTCTGCGTCAACGCGCATATCCATGACGACGCCGGCGCCGCCTACGATGCGGCGGTTGCCGAACTGAAGGCCCTCTACGCGCTGCTGCAACAGCCGCGGGGACTCGCCCCGGCTCCGTTGGTGGAATCGGGTCGGATTGAGGTTCCGCCCGGCAACTTCACGCGGACCCGGTTTGAACAAGCGGTCGCCGACGCCAAGGAATATATCCGGGCCGGCGACATCATCCAGGTCGTCGGAGCCCAGCGTTTTTCCAAGCCGTTCACGCGTCCGCCGCTGGATCTTTACCGCGCGCTCCGCACGGTGAATCCTTCGCCGTATATGTTCATCGTGGAGACCGGCGATTTCGCCATCGTCGGGGCGTCGCCCGAGGTCCATGTGCGCCTGACCGACGGCCGGGTGGAAATCCGTCCGATCGCCGGCACCCGTCCCCGCGGAGCCACGCCGACGGAGGATGCCGCCTTGGAGCGGGAGCTTCTTGCCGATGAAAAGGAAAAGGCCGAACACCTGATGCTCGTGGATCTTGCCCGCAACGATATCGGCCGGGTCTGCGCCTTTGGCAGCGTGACCGTGCCCGACTTCATGACGGTCGAGCGCTATTCCCACGTCATGCACATCGTCTCGCAGGTCGAGGGCCGTATCGCGTCGGACAAGGATGGCTACGATCTGCTGCGCGCCACTTTCCCTGCCGGCACCGTCAGCGGCGCCCCCAAAGTTCGTGCCATGCAGATCATCACGCAGATCGAGCAGACGCAGCGTGGATTCTATGCCGGCGCCCTCGGCTATTTTGGCTACGACGGCAACATGGACACCTGCATCATGCTGCGCACAGCGCTGCTGAAAGACGGCCGCGTTTATATCCAGGCCGGTGGCGGCTGGGTGGCTGACTCGGTGCCGGCCGACGAATATCAGGAGACCATAAACAAGGCCTCCGCCCTTTTTAAGGCCGTCGCGATGGCCGAGCAGTTCCCGGCCTGAGCAGATTGCTCTGTGCCATTCCTGCGCCACGGCGCCGGCTGCAGGCGTGGCGTTGCGCCAGCCTGTCCCAAGCAATTTTTGGAAGTCTCCTGCATCCACCCTCTGTAATCGGCCGTAAGAGGATCTGGAACGATTTAGGCTCAGCAGTCAGGGACAACCTGTCGGAACATCTTCCATCCTCAGGACTCTAACCCACCAAGGATTTCACCATGGCCCTCAAATTGAAGCACAGCCACCCGTCCGTCGAATCCGAGAACACGGTCGAGACCGTCGTCTCCGGCTACACCGCCGTCCTCGACACGGCGCCCTCATTTCTCGAAAAGTCCGCCAGCGCCCCGGCCGAGACCATTGCGCATGGCGAGCGCAGCAACCTTCAGCTTTACCTGCAGGAGATCGGCAAGACGCCCCTGCTCACCATCGACGAGGAAATCACCCTCGCGAAGCGCATCCGCCGAGGCAACAAGGCCGCGCGCGACCACATGATCTCCGCCAATCTGCGCCTCGTCGTGAAGATTGCGATGGATTACAAAGATTTCGGCCTGCCGCTCCTCGATCTCATCAGCGAGGGCAACATCGGCCTCATCAAGGCGGTTGAGCGCTTTGACCCCCGCAAGGGCGGCAAGCTGTCCACCTACGCCGCGTGGTGGATCAAGCAGTCCATCAAGCGCGCCCTCGCCAACCAGTCCAAGACCATCCGCCTGCCCGTCCATCTCGTGGACAAAATCGCCAAGATGCGGCGCATGGCGATGAAGCTGACGGAAGAACTTGGCCGCGAGCCGACGGACGAGGAATTGGCGCGCGAGCTGCAGATTCCCACCAGCAAGGTCGCCCACCTCAAGTCAGTGAGTGTCCGCCCGGCGTCCCTCGACGCCCCGGTCGGCGAAGAGAGCGATTCCTCCACCTTCGGTGAGATTGTCGGCGATGAAAACGCCATCAGCCCCTTCGAAAGCCTGCGGGAGCGCAACCTCAACTCCGACCTCCGCGCAATGGTCGATGCACTGGATGAACGCGAAGCTGAGATCATCCGTCTGCGCTTCGGCCTCGACGGACGCGAGGAACTCACCCTTGAGGAGGTTGGCCAGAAATTCAAGGTGACGCGCGAACGCATCCGCCAGCTCGAATATCTCGCCATCACCAAGATGCGGAAGGCCATCGCCAGTCACGAGGCCATCCGCACAGTCGACGAAATCGAGGAGGAGGAACGCCAGCGTCAGCGCATGGCCGTCATCCGGGAATTTGTGCAAAGCAATGCCCGCAAAGCCGGCCGACCGGGTCAGAATTGACCAACATCTTCTTTCACCATTCAAGCCGGCGCCAGATGCGCCGGCATTTTTGTGTCCGGTTAGGCTCCGCTGCGGCCGGACGCAAAAAAGCCGCCCGGGGCACCGGGCGGCTTGAATAGTTGCGATGATGACCAGACTTAGTCCTTCTCGTCCGAGGCGGCATCGAGGATGTCGCCCAGGTTCATCATGTCGGTGCCCGGCGTGCGGCCGATAGCCTCGTAAGCGGAGGTTTCCGCCGCCAACTGGTCCGAGGAGTAGTTGGCCGCCTTGATCGAGAGACCGAGGCGACGCTCGTCGCGGTCGATCTTGATCACGCGGGCCGTGACGACCTGGTCGGGCTTGAGGACGTCCTTCACCTTGTCGATGCG
>Ga0169931_10006023_pt1 | contig 18366 bp, 17 predicted proteins | sample Kivu_15m_20L_FD_129675 | JGI IMG/M metagenome (GOLD analysis project Ga0169931, IMG submission 129675) | Freshwater microbial communities from Lake Kivu, Western Province, Rwanda to study Microbial Dark Matter (Phase II) - Kivu_15m_20L... | ecosystem: Environmental > Aquatic > Freshwater > Lake... | reverse complement strand
CATTTAATTGATTTATCAAGATTTTTTATGGGAAATTTTAAAAATATTTATCCTGTTTTAAGAAACTTTTTTTGGAAAAATTCAAGTAAAGTCGAAGATAATGCATTTTTAACATTAAGTACTAAAGATAAAAAAATTGCTTTTCTTCATTGTTCGTGCACTGAATGGAAAAATAAATTTTCTTTTGAAATTTTTGGAAAGAAAGGAAAAATAGAAATTTCAGGACTAGGAAGAAGTTATGGACCAGAAACACTGACTTTATATAAGATGAAAAAAAATATGGGTGTACCTTCTAAAAAAGTATGGAAATTCAAAGAAAAAGATTATTCATGGAGAAATGAGATAAATATTTTTTTTAATGAAATAAAAAAAAAAAAGAGATCCTCATGTGGATTAAATGACTCTTACCAAAATATGAAAATTATAGATTTTTGTCATAGGAGTAAAAATTAATATGATCATATCAAGAAGTCCGCTTAGAATATCTCTTGGAGGGGGCGGAACTGATATCCCTTCTTTTTATGAAAAACATGAGGGATTTGTTATGGCCGCTGCTATTAATAAGTATGTCTATACATCTATTATAGAACCCTATGCTAATGGTTTTTTTTTGAAATATTCAAAATTAGAAAAAACAAAAGATATAAAAAGAATTAAACATCCAATAATTAGAGAGGTTTTGCTAAAATATAATTTTAATTTAAAAAGAATAGAAATTACAACCCTTGCCGATATTCCAGCTGGAACTGGATTAGGATCCTCAGGTAGTTTTACTAATTCATTAATAAAAGCTTTATATGCTTTTAACAACAGAAGTATAAATACGGAGAGACTCTCAGAAGAATCCTGTGACATTGAAATTAATAGATTAAACAATCCTGTGGGCAAACAAGATCAATATATCTCTGCGTATGGAGGTATAAAAAATTTTATTTTTAAAAAAAATAACAAAGTTATTGTATCTAATACAAAAATTAGTAGAGACACATTTTTTGAGTTAGAAGATAATTTATTGCTTTTTTTTACGGGTTTTACAAGATCTTCATCTACAATTTTAAAAAAACAAGATGTAGATAGTAAGAATAATATACATGAAATGATTGAAAATTTAAAAAAAATTAAAAAAATGGGCTTAGAAGCCAAAAAATTAATAGAAAACAATGATTTGAAAAAATATGGAGAATTATTGAATTACCATTGGAAAAAAAAAATTGAAAGATCAAAAAATATTACAAATAAAAAAATTAATTATATTTATGAAGAAGCTCTTAAAAGTGGAGCAATTGGTGGAAAATTGGTAGGAGCGGGCGGAGGTGGATTTTTAATGTTTTATGCTCATGACAAGACGGCTTTAAGAAAAAAAATGTTGAACTTAAAAGTAGAAGAATTGACATTTAAATTTGATACTGAAGGAACTAAAATAATTTAAAATGATACCCGAGGTAGTTATTCTTTGTGGAGGGTTTGGAACTAGAGCTAGACAGATAAACAAAAAATTACCAAAAGCATTATTACCACTTAATCAAAAACCATTTTTGTACTGGGTTTTAAGAAATTTAGAAAATCAAGGTGTAAAAAAGGTTTTTCTATGTATCGGTTATAAAGGTAATTTAATAAGAAGTTTTGTAAAAAAAATTGAAGATAAATTAAATTTAAAGATAATTTTTTCTGAAGAAAGTGAAAAAAATTTGCTTGGAACTGGCGGAGCAATAAAAAAAATTTTAAGTAAATTAGGAAATTATTTTTATATTATGAATGGAGATACATTTTTATTTATGAATCTTAAAAAAATGTTTTTAAAATTTTTAAAAAAAAAAAAACCAATTTTAATGATGGTTTATAAAAATTTAGACAAAAACCATCAAAATAATGTAATATTAAAAAAAAATTTTTTTTACTATAATAAAGATAATTTTGAAAAAAGAATGAAATATATTGATTATGGTATAATGTTAGTAGAAAAAAAAATATTTTTTAAAACAAAAAATAAATTTCAAATCTCTGATCTTTTGACTAGGCAATCAAATCTAAAAAATATTACTTATTTAAAAGCACAAAATAAGTTTCTTGAAATAGGTAGTTTGCATGGATATAAGCAAACTCTTAAAAATTTTAAAAAAATCTATAATGAAATTCACAGAACAATATCTTAAACAATTTTCTGAAATAATATTAAAATTTAATATTAAAGAAATTGAAAATATTATTAAATCTCTTGTAAAAATTAAAAAAAATAATGGGAGAGTTTTTTTTTTAGGAGTGGGTGGTAGCTCTGCTAATGCTTCTCATGCAGTAAATGATTTTAGAAAAATTTGTAATATTGAGTGCTATACACCCACGGATAATGTTTCGGAGTTAACAGCAAGAATTAATGATGAGGGTTTTGAGTATTCATTTCAGCCTTATCTAAAAATATCTAATTTATCTAAAAATGATGCAATTTTTATTTTTTCAGTGGGTGGTGGTAATTTAAAAAAAAAAATTAGCGTTAACTTAATTAAAGCAATTGATTTTGCTGTTAAGAAAAAATCTACTATACTTGGAATTGTTGGAAAAAGTGATGGATACACAAAAAAAATTGCAAAACATTGTTTTGTATTGCCCAATGTAAAAAAAGATTTTTTGACGCCTTTTGCTGAGACTTCTCAAACAGTCATCTGGCATTTGATAGTGTCTCATCCTCTTTTAAAGTTAAATAAAACTAAATGGTGAATGTGTTGGGATGAGAAAAGCTTTTTTTTTTGACCGAGATGGGGTCTTGAATAAATCAATAGTAAAATTAGGCAAACCTTATTCTCCTAATAATTTTGATGAGTTAGTAATTGCTGATGGAGCAAAAGAAATAATTAATTATATAAAAAATAAAAACTATTTAGTTATTGTTGTAACAAACCAACCGGATGTAAGAAGAAAAATAATATCAAGAAATTTTGTAGAAAAAATCAATTCTTTTTTAAAAGAAAAATTGCTATTTGATGATTTATTTGTCTGTTACGATGATAAAGACTTTTCTTTTTTTAGAAAACCTAAACCTGGCATGATTTTTCAAGCTCAAAAAAAATGGAACATTGATTTAAAAAAAAGCTTTATAATTGGAGATAGAAAAAAAGATATTATTGCAGGAATAAATGCTGGGGTTAAAACTATTTTTATAGATAATAACTATTTAGAGCGAAAACCTATATTTACAAACTATAAAATAAGACATTTAAAAGAATTAAAGAAAATAATTTTATGAATATTAAAATATCTAATCTAAAAATAAAAATCTTTGCCGACGGCGCAGATTTAAAAGCTATGATTAATTTAAGTAGATTGAATTATATTAAAGGTTTAACAACAAACCCAACATTAATGAGAAAAGCTGGTGTTAAAAGTTATTTAGGATTTTCAAAAAGTGTTTTAAGAAAAGTTAAAAAAAAATCTCTTTCACTTGAAGTATTTGCAGATGACCCTAAAACAATAGAAAAACAAGCTATTACAATTTCAAAATTAGCAAAGAATGTTTATGTAAAAATCCCGATAATGAATACTAAAAAAAAATATTTGTTTGCTACTATAAAAAAATTATCAAATTTAGGAATTAAATTAAATATAACCGCTATTATGAATTATAAGCAGGTAAAAAAACTAATTAAATATCTAAATCCTAACGTAAATTGTTATATCTCTATATTTGCTGGTCGTATTGCAGACACAGGAAGAGATCCTGTTCCAATTGTAAGAAAAAGTATTAATTTAATCAAAAATAAAAAAAAATTTGAAATTATTTGGGCAAGCACTAGAGAGGTGTTTAATATTATACAAGCTAATCAAATTGGTTGTCATATTATTACTGTTGGAAATGACTTTTTAAAAAAATTAAAATATTTGAATTATAATCTTGAAAAATTTTCTTTAGATACTGTTAAAGATTTTTATAAAGATGCTAAACAATCAAAGTTTACGATAAATAAATAATTTATGAAAAAAATTTTTCAAAATAAAACTATTCTTGTTACAGGCGGAACAGGTTCTTTTGGTAGAGCAATGGTTTCCTATTTATTGAAAAATATAAGAAATTTTAAAGAAATAAAGATTTTTAGTAGAGATGAAAAAAAGCAATTTGATATGAGAAATTATTATAATAATAAAAAATTAAATTTTATTATTGGAGATGTAAGAGATTATGAATCAGTTTTAAATGTAATGACAAATGTAGATTTTGTTTTTCATGCAGCAGCACTTAAGCAAGTCCCTTCTTGTGAGTTTTTTCCAATGGAGTCAGTTAAAACAAATATAATAGGAACTGAGAATGTTTTAAATGCGTGCAATCGTACTAATGTGCGAAAAGCAATATTTTTGAGTACTGACAAGTCAGTACAGCCTATAAATGCAATGGGTATGTCTAAAGCCTTAATGGAAAAAATAATAGTTGCAAAAGCAAAACAAGTTAGAAAAAATTTAACTTTATGCATTACTAGATATGGAAATGTAATTGGTTCAAGAGGATCAGTTGTTCCGACTTTTATTAAACAAATAAAATCTAATTCAAAAGTTACAATAACTAACTTAGATATGACAAGATTTATGATGACCTTGGAAGAAGCTGTTGAATTAGTTATCCATGCTTTCAATAAAGGGGAAAATGGTGATCTTTTTGTTAGAAAATCTCCAGCAAGTAATGTTAAAACCATTGCTGAGGCAATTTCTATTTTTTATAAAAAAAGATTAAATTTTAAAGTCATAGGAACAAGATTAGGTGAAAAAATACATGAGTCTCTTTTAAGCATAGAAGAAAAAAAATATGCAATCGATTTAGGGCTTTTTTATAAAATTAGAAATTTAAGAAATAATTTTGAATATAGTAATTATTTTACTAGAGGAAATAATAGCAAAATTCTTAATGATTATAATTCTAAAAATACAACTCAATTAAATGTTTTTCAGACTCTTAAGCTTTTAGAGAAAAGTGGAGTTTTTTTACATCATTAAGATAAAGAGATTTTTGTGAAAATTCTTATTACAGGATCAAAGGGATTTGTAGCAAAGAATTTAAAATTTCACCTCAGTAAAAATAATAATTTATTATATGAATATTCAAGAAACTTAGGTTTACAAAAACTAAAAATATTTACCAAAGATTGTGAAATTGTTTATCATCTGGCATCTAAAATAAAGTCTAATAAAAATGAAGAGTATAAAAAAAATAATGTAGAATTAACTAAAAATCTTTGTTCATATCTTAAATTTAATAAAAATAAATGTCCGATCGTGTATTCTTCAACAAATAAAATTAACGATGCTAGTATTTATGCTCAAACAAAAAAAAAATCTGAAGAGATTTTACTTAATCATTCAAGAATTAATAAATCAAAAGTATACATTCTAAGATTACCTAATATTTTTGGTAAATGGTCAAAACCAAATCATAATTCATTTTTAGCAACTATTTGTCACAATATAACTAGAAATCTTAAACTTAAAAAAATTAATAAATTAGGAACGGTTAATTTAATATACATAGACGATATTATTGATCTTTTATTGAAATTCCTAAGAAAAAATATCTCCCAAAAAAAAATTATAAATGTAAAACCAAGAATAAAGATTACAATTCCTAAATTAATTAAAAAAATTCAAGATATTTGGATAAAACATAAAAATGGCGAAGTTATAAATTCCAGTGATGAGTTTGATAAAAATTTATATTCAACTATTATTTCATATTTACCTAAGAACCGTTTTTTTATGAATAAAGAAAAACATGTAGATCCAAGAGGCTATTTCTCTGAATTGGTAAAAAGCAACTGTAGTGGACAATTTAGCTTATTCACTATTAAGGCAGGAAAAAGTAGAGGTCAACATTATCATCATTCAAAACATGAAAAATTTTTTTTAATTTCAGGTAATGCTATTTTTATCAAAAAAAATTTAATATCAGGAGAAGTTATCAAGTTTAAACTAAATGAAAAAAAATTAACTGAAGTACTCAGCGTTCCAGGATGGTGGCATGAGATAAAAAATATATCTAAGAAACCAGCATATTTTTTACTTTGGTCAAATGAAGTTTTTAATGCTCAAAAACATGATACTTATAAAATAGAACTATGAAAAAATTAAAAGTATTAACTTTAGCTGGGACTAGACCAGAAATTATCCGCCTTTCCTGTATAATTAAAAAGTTTGATAAATATTTTGATCATTATTTTGTTTATACAGGACAAAATTCAGCTAGAGAGTTATCTGATATTTTTTTTGAAAATTTTGATATAAAGCCAAAGTATAATTTAAAAATTAAAAATCAAAATTCTATTTATTGTATAGCTGAGATCTTAAAAAAAACAGAATTATTAATTAAAAAAATAAAACCAGATTGTTTTTTTGTCCTTGGGGATACAAATTCTGCTTTATCAAGTATTGTTGCAAAAAAAATGCAGATACCAATTTTTCATTTCGAAGCTGGAAATAGATGTTATGATGATAGAGTCCCTGAGGAAATTAATAGAAAATTAGTTGACACTATCTCTGATGTAAATTTAACATACAGTGATTCAGCCAAAAACAATTTATTAAGGGAGAATTTTCCACCAGATAGAGTATTTAATGTAGGTTCGCCATTGTTTGAGATATTTGAAAAATATAAAGAAAAAATATTATCTAATGATATTTTAAAAAAAACTAAATTAAAAAAAAATCAGTTTATATTAATAAGTTTACATCGAGCAGAGAATTTAGATAATCAGAATAATTTTCTTAAAATAATTTCATCAATTAATTTTATAGCTCAAAAATTTAAAGTAAAAATTGTATTTTCTACTCATCCGAGAACAAAAAAGATTTTAAAAAAATTTAAATTAAAAAAAAATATACTTTTGTATAAACCTTTTAATTTTTTTGAATATAATAAGCTGCAAATTTCAGCTAAAATAGTACTATCAGACAGCGGGAGTATATCAGAAGAGTCGCACATCTTAAATTTTCCAGCAATAAACATTAGAGAAACTCATGAACGACATGAAGCGATGGAAAAAGGCATTGTAGCGATGAATGAATTTTCTGAAACAGGACTATATCTTAGTATAATTCAAACTCTTAATAATTTTAGCCTTCAAAAAAAAAATCATATACAAGATTATGAACAGCTAAATGTATCTGGTAAGATTGCCCAAATAGTCAGCAGTTATAAAAATTATATTAATAGAAAAAGTTTTTATAAAATTTAATGAAAATATTGATTTTATCTCAATATTTTTGGCCTGAAAATTTTAAAATTAACAACATAAGCGAACATCTTTCAAAAAACCATTATGTTGAAGTTCTTACTTCTATTCCAAATTATCCCTACGGTAATGTTTTTAAGAACTTCCGAAAAAAGCCAAATAATTTTAATTTTTACAAAAAAATTAAAATTTATAGGGTGCCTCAAATTACAAGAGGCAAAGGTAGCGTAACAAGACTTTGTTTAAATTATATATCTTTTTTTATTACTTCTTTTTTAAAATCTTTTTTTTTAAAAAAAAAATATGATTTAGTTTTTGTTTTTGCTACCTCGCCTATTTTTGTTGTATTAGTAGGAATATTTATAAGTAAATTGAATAAGTCTAAAACTATAATTTGGGTGCTAGATTTGTGGCCTGAAATTTTAAAAGAATTAAAAATAATAAAATCGTTACTTATAATTAGAATAATAAAAAAAATTGTAAAATATGTATATTTAAAAAGCGATATTATTTTAGCACAATCAAGTTCGTTTAGAAAAATTATTAAAAAAGAGTTGCCCGCAAATGAAAAACGTAAAGTCTTTTTATTCCCATCCTGGGCAGATGATATTAAAATAGCAGCAAAAAAAAAATCTAGTAAAAAAAATTTTTTATCAATTTTATATGTGGGGAATATTGGTCAAGCTCAAAATTTAGAAAATTTGATTTTTGCCACTTTAATGATTAAATCACACGTTAAGTTAAAGTGGACAATTATTGGTGATGGTAGAAAAAAAGAAGATTTTGTTAGTCTAGTAAATAAGTATTCTTTACAAAAATATTTTAATATTTTGCCTTTTATTAACTATAAGTATCTTCGTAAATACTTTTATTCATGTGATTGCTGTTATTTATCTTTAAAGGCAGGTAAATTTTTAAATTCTACAATACCTGCAAAATTGCAGACATATATGAGTATTGGCAAACCAATTCTTGCAAGTATTAGTGGCGAAGGTAAAAATATTATTAAAAAAGCTAATTGTGGATTAGTTGCTCCACCAAATAATTATAAACTCCTTGCTAAAAATATAATGGATCTAGCGCAAATGAGCGAAGAGAAATTAAAAAAATTTGGTATAAATTCAAAATTATTTTATGATAATAATTTTACTCAAGAAAAAGTATTAAAAAGATTAGATAAAATTATAAATAATTATGAATAGATAAAATTCTTTTTTTGAGAATTTAAATATCTAAAGATACTAAAAATAATTTTACGTGTATTATATTTTTGCCTCCATTTTGGATAGTTTTTTTTAAATTTTCTACAATCAGAAATCCACCATTTGTGATCTCCTGTTCGATTTTTATTCTTTATAATATATTTGAATTTTTTTTTACCTATTTTTTCACATATATCAATTGCTTCTAATATTGAGCAATTAGAGAATTTTCCTCCACCTACATTGTATACTTCTCCTGACTTTGGTTTTTTAAATACTTCCCAAATCATTGAAGCCAAATCTTCGCTGTGAAGATTATCTCTAACTTGTTTTCCTTTGTATCCAAAAATTTTATATGTTTTATTATTAAAATAAATTTTAACTAAATGAGAGAGAAAACCATGAAGTTCAACTCCGCTATGTAGTGGTCCAGTAATGCATCCTGCTCTAAGACAAATAGTTTTCATACCAAAATATCTTCCATATTCTTGCACTATAATATCTGCCGATAATTTAGAGCATCCAAATAAGCTATGTTTGCTTTGATCAATTGTAAATTGCTCATTAATTCCATTAACATTAAATTTTTTCTCAACTATTTGATATCTCTTTTTTTTTTCAATTATCTTGAAAGTGTTAATTTTGTCACCGTAAACCTTGTTTGTTGATAAATATATAAAAGGTTTAGAAAAAAAATATTTTTTTGAAAGTTCCAGAATATTCAAAGTTCCTTTTGCATTTACATCGAAATCTAAAAAAGGAGATTTTGCCGCCCAATCATGTGATGGTTGAGCAGCGCAATGAATAATTCCTAAAATGTTTTTATTATTTTGAAATATCTTTTCTATTTTTTTATAATCACAAATGTTAATATTATGATGTTTATAATTTCTATTTAAAATTAGAATTTTTTTTACCCATAAAGTTGAAGCATTTTTACCAAAAAATTTTTCTCTAAAATTATTATCTACACCAATTACATTAAATTTTTTTTTTAAAAAAAATTTAGCGGTTTCTGAGCCAACAAGCCCACATGAGCCAGTTATCAGAATAGTTTTTTTAGCCATAAAAAATTAATTTAATTATAAAAGAAAGCTAAACAGTAAATAAGTTTAAACTCTAAATACTTATTAAATTGATATTTAAATATATACGTAATCATTTATAATGTATTAAAAAATACTCGCTTTTTTTTATTTTTTAAAAATAAATTAGTTAAAACTATGACTTTTACAAAATTAAGAGGAAAATTAAATATAAATGTTTTTAAGTTATATTATCTTTTGCCATTTTTATTAGTTACAGGGCCTTTTTTAGCTGATTTATTAGTAACTATTTCTTCAATTTTTTTTATAATTTATTTTACTTTATACAAAGAAAAAATCTTAAAAATTTCATGGATTTTTTATTTTATTTTATTTTATTTTATTTTAATACTTACATCTATTTTTTCTATTAGTTCATCTATATCTTTTAAGTCATCCATACCATACTTGAGATTTTTAATTATGGTTTTATCTATTTATTACTTAATTGATAAGAAAGTATTGAAATTAAGCACTTTTTATTTTTGCATAATCAGCTTAATTATTATTTTATCTGCAGATGGATTATTCCAATTTATTACTGGAAAAAATATTCTGGGATTTAAATCTCCTTTAGTTTATAGAATTACGGGTCTATTTAATGAAAAAGCTGTTTTAGGAAATTTTATTTTTAAACTAATTCCTTTTATCTTTTTTTTGCATTTAGTAACTAAAGATTTTATGTTTAAAAAGTATTTATTTTTTATATGTTTAATCTTTTCAGTTGTAGCAATAACCATTTCAGGTGACAGATCTGCTTTTTTTCTATTAATTTTTTTTATTATTTTAACGTGTTTGATATTTTTTTCTAAAAAAAACTTATTAATAACTTTCATAGTTCTTTCTTTAATTTTCTTACTAATTTTAAAAAATGAAATTCTTAAAAATAGAATTATATTTATGACTTATGTGGGTTTTTTTAATACTCTTGAAATGTTTAGTCATGAAAAAATTGATAAAAAAATAAATATAGAAAAAAAAAATAATACAAAAATTCATTTTTATATTTCAGACGATCATCACAATCATATGCTCACTGCTATCAATATATTTAAAGAATATCCTTTATTAGGATCTGGTCCAAATACTTACAGAATTATATGTAGAGATGAACGTTTTTTTATTAAAGAAAATAGTTGTACAACACATCCGCATAACTATTATTTGCAGCTTTTGTCTGAGACTGGTTTGCTTGGCTTTATTTTTTTATTAATATTATTCTTAAAAACTTCATATTATTTATTTATTAAGTGTCCGTTTTTACAAACTAAGAAAATTGATTATTTTATTTATGTTAATATTTTCTTGTTACTTTTGCCAGTTTTGCCTAACGGAAATTTTTTTAACAATTGGTTATCCATTATAAATTTTTTACCTTTTGGATTTTATTTATATTATTTTAAAAATAAGGCTCAATTTAAATCTAAGTAAAAAATTTTATATCCCGCTATTTCTTTTTTATTTAGTAATTTATCAGTTGAAATATTTGTGCAAGGAGAGGATAAATACATACATAGATGTAAATCCTCAGTAGTGAAGTGTGAAAATTTACCATTAATATAAATTTTCTTTAAGTACTTATCTTCAATAATTGTATTATTTTCTTTTTCAGCAAATGAATAAATTTGAGGAAAAAAAGATTTCTTAGTATCAAATTTAGAAACATACTTTGCGCTGATTAATACGATTGTTATTATAATAATATTATTTAATTGTGCTGTTAATTTATTAAATGATCTATTAATATTTAATAAAACTATTAGAGAGATTAAAGAAATAATTATATAAGAAGCCCCATATCTGTATGTTGGAAATTTTGCAAGCCAGGTTAATGTTCCTAAAACTGCTACAATCATTAAAATAATTAACTTATTTTTAAAATCTTTATTAGATAATGTATTTTCTCGGTTATCTTTTTTTAAAAACAAAATCAAAGTAAAGGTCAATATAAGAATTAATGGCAATACCTTTTTTATAACTACCTTCTGACCATGTGATTTTATCCAAGTTAGAAACCATCCCTCATTTAAATAATCTCTATAAGATAATTGACCATTCTTTCTATCAGGCCAAGCTTTTGCCCATGCTTCATTTTCTTCTGATATTCTCTCTGGTGAGTTTACATTGTATGTCTTTGATGTACTCCATAAAATATTTTCTGAGCATGTAATTTTAATTGGAAAAATAAAACATCCTGATATTAAAATATTTTTTAAAAACCATAAAAAAATAATTATTGAGATAAATAAATTTTTTTTTTCTCTCAAAAATTTTAAATTTTTTATTAAAATAAAAAGAGGCAGTAAAAAGATAACAAACATAGTAGCTTTGATTTCAAAAGCAAAAAATGTCATAATACTCAAGAAAAAGAAATCTTGATATTTTAAAAATTTTCTTTCAAGAAAATAAAAACAAGAAATAAAGATTATTAAATGAGCAGGCACATCATTTCCAAATCCACTATATCTATTCATGTCGTAAAGTATTTGAAATAAGATTAGGAAACTAAATAAAAACAATAAAAGATTTTTATTTTTATAAAATTTTAATTTATCATAAAAATATTTAGCACATGAATAAAAAATTAAACCTAAAGGAATTAACATTCCTTTTTCCTTAAAAAAATAATTATTATAACCTGCGGAAAGATATTGAATTATTGAAGTATGGCCAAATCTAAAATGAAGATTTGCACTACCTAAAATTATTTTATCGTCATTTATAATTTTCATAAAAGGATAATGATAAAGTCCAGCGTCTGGTCTATTAATGTTATCGTAAGCAATTAAAAATAAGGCAAATAATGCAAATTTTGCAGAATAAATTATAATCTTAATTTTAAAATTTTTTTTTAAAAAGAATAATATAAAGAATGGTGTTATAAATAATATAGTTAGTAATAATTTATCTAAAGGTATAAAAAAATTTATAAAAACTAAAAAATTTGAAATAAAAAAACATGCAACAAAAATATATTTTGATATGTTTATTTTAAACTCGCTGTTATCCAAAAATCTTGAATAAATAAGGCTACCAATAAGTATAAAATGAATACAGATAAAAAATGATACTAAGTATAATTCAATAGTGTTAATTAAAAAAGTTTCCATAATTATCCCCTGTTATAATGAAAAAAAAACTATTTTAAAAGTAATAGAAATTTTAAATAAAAAAATAAAAATAAAAAAACAAATTATCTTAGTTGACGATTACTCAACTGATGGAACAAGAGAAATAATTAAATCAAAACTTATTAAAAAAGTTGATAATATTATATTCCATTCGAAAAATAAAGGAAAAGGCGCATGTATTATTTCTGCACAAAAAATTGTTAATGGTGATTTAGTAATTATTCAGGATGCTGATCTTGAATATGATCCGAATGATCTAAATAAAATTATAAATCTATTCCAAAAAATAAATTCCATAAAAGTGATTTATGGCTCAAGAGTTTTAAATAAGTCTAATTATAATAATTTATTACTCACTCAAAAATTTAGAGTTATTGCAAATTATATATTAACTTTCCTAAATAACTTTATTAATTCACAAAGTCTTACAGATGCTCATACGTGTTATAAAGCTTTTATTCGAGAAGTTTTTTCAAAAATATATTTACAAGAAAAGAGATTTGCTTTTTGCTCCGAAGTTAATACTAAACTTAGTAAAATTGGAATAAATATAGTTGAAATACCTATTGCCTATAAAGGCAGGGGATATTATGAGGGTAAAAAAATTAAATTAATAGACGCTTTTGATTCTTTGAAAGCAATAATAAAATATAATTTTTTTGATAAAAAATATATTAAACTTTTTTTTAAAAAAAATTTACTATTAAAAAATAATAAAAACTAAATATATGAATTTTTTGCCGGGTGCTCTTTGTGTAATACTTTTCACTTTTTATATTGGAACAATTTTATCTAATAGATTTAAATTAACTATCTCACAATTTGTAATTTTATCTTCAGTTTCATCACTATGGTTTTCTTGGATTGTGGTTTTTTTTTTGAATAAATTTGATATTTTATTTTCAGAATATTTAATCTATTTTTTATTTATTATTGTTTTTTTGATCAATAATATTACTGACTTTAAAATAAAAATTAACGAAATAATTTTTTTTTTTATTTATTTTATAATTTTTTCAATTATTATTTTCTCAATTTTAATATTAGACAAAGAATATCTTCCAGTTTTTGTTCACGGAGATGCAGTTTTTCAATGGAATGGTAATTGGGCTTTTCAGTTATTTAATAACTCTTTCAAACCATATGGGAATTATCCAGTATTTTGGCCGGCTTTATGGTCATTAATATATAAATCTTTAAATAGTATTTCTAACTGGATACTGCCGAGTTTATCATTATTTATTTTGCCTATATTATCAATAAATTCTCTTTATTCTCTCTTCAAAAGAAAAAATCCAATTACATTTATTTTGTCTTCTATATTTTTAGTAATATTTTCATTTTCTTTATCTAATCGGTATTTTATTGGCTATATGGATGTTCCCTTAGCAATTTTATCATTTGTATTTTTTTCCATTACTTTTTCTTTTTTTATATCGAGCGATAGTAAGTATCTGATTATACTGGCATTTATTACAGGAGTTATTTCAGTGACAAAGCAAGCAGGATTAATCTTTTTATTATTTTATTTTGCACTATTGGTAATTAGTTTTTTTTTAAAATTAATAAACTTAAGATTTTTTTTTATACATAGTTTCTTATCTGGGCTGCCTTTTTTATTCTTTATTTTGATGTATGAGAATTCTAATATAATTAGTTTTTTTATTGAAACAATTTTAGGAAACTTCGGAAACCAAACATATTTAAAAAGTTTAACACTTTCTCATGCAGGAGAAGAAAATTTATATCTATATTCTTTTAAGAAATTATTTGAAAGATTTTATATTCAATTATTTATTTTAATGCTTATTATCTCTTTATATAATTTTCTAAACCTAAAAAAAAGAATATGTTTGTTAGGCTCAATGATTTTAATAACTGCTGCAATTTCTTTTTACTATTTTTCAAACTTTGGTTCCTATGATGATAGGAATGGTTGGTTTATAATACCTATGATTTTTTTTTCATTTTTATGTGTAATTGAAAACAGTAATATAAAATTTTTTGATAATAATCTTATTAAAAAAAATTTTATGAATGGAAATATTCAGATAAATAGAATGTTTTTTTTTTTATTAATCATACTTATTTTTATTTTTTTACTAATTGAAAAAAAAATAAATTTTAAATCTGTACAAAAGTTAGTACAATCGAATTTTGCTGGCACGTATAATGAAGGCATAATTGCAGAAAATTTTTTAAAAGAGAACATGGGTTGTTCTAGAGTTATTACAAACTGGCATGTTTTTGCCTATAACTATTTCGTATTTCCATATTATAATTTAGATAACACTAAAAGTAGAATAATAGTTTTATCCTCGGATGCTGACTATACTCAATTCTTAGAACAAATCACCCAATGTAAAAAAAAAAATTTATTTGTTTTTAATAGTGAATACTTAAAGACAGATTTAAGTAAATTAACGAAATATAAAGTAATTATTTTGAGCAACCAATCAATTTTAGTCGAAGAAATTAATTAATTATTTTAAATATGAATTGTCCTTTATGTAAAAATAAAAATGTTATCAATGAAACTATATTTACTTCTTTTTGCAACAATTGTTTTATTAAATTTTCAATTCTTGAACCTGGTATTGGATCTTCGATAAAAGGCCTAAATTATTTAAGAAAAAAAAATTATATTAATATATTAAAATATCTTAAAAAATTTAATAAAAAAAAAATACTTGACGTAGGCTGCTCCCAGGGCCTATTTGTTTTGCTAGCAAGAAAGCATTCTTTTAAATGTTATGGAGTCGAGCCCTATAAAAGCAAATTTTTATCGAAAATAAAAAATTTTATTTATCAAGACTCATTTCCATTTAAAAAAAAATTAATCTTAAATAAAAAATTTGATATTATAATATTTAATGATACTTTCGAGCATATTGATCCTTTATTGTTAGATAAAGGAATAAATCAATTAAAGAAAATGCTCACTACCTGTGGACTAATATTTATCAACTCTCCGAGCTATGATGGATTATTATATAAGACTGCTTTGTTACTAAAAAAATTATTTTTAATTAATCACTTTTATGATCGATTATGGCAAAAAAATATGGCTTCGCCACATTTAATTTATTTTAATTCTAAAAGCTTAGATATCATTTTTAAAAAAAATGGTTTTGTTAATTCAGGCAATCTTAAAATTATGGCAATGACTACTTATGGTCTTTTACAAAGAATCCGATCATCATTGAAGTCAAAAATCTTATCTAGACTTTTGTACATTTTTTTATTTATATTCTTAAAGTTTAGTTCAAGTACTTCAGATATTATTTTAAATGTTTATACGTTAAAAAGAAATAAAATATAATTTTTTGCTTAATATATTTTATAATTATATTAATTTTTTATGAGTAAATTTTTAGTGACAGGAGCAGGAGGATTTATTGGTGGTCATCTTGTGTGCGCTCTTTTAAATGATGGTCATGAAGTCGTATGTGTGGATATGAAGCCCTTAGAGTTTTGGTTTCAAATTTTTGATAATAATAAAAATTATTCCTTAGATCTAAAAGAATTTGAAAATTGCCTGAGAGTGACTGAAGGCGTTGATTATGTTTATAATATGGCCTGCAACATGGGAGGAATGGGTTTTATTGAAAACAATAAAGCAGAATGTATGTTATCTGTTTTAATAAACACAAATCTTTTAAGAGCTTGTAAGTTTAACAGCGTTAAAAAATATTTTTTTTCGTCAAGCGCTTGTGTTTATAATTCTTCAAAACAAAATAAAGAATTTATTAAAGGATTAAAAGAGGAAGACTCATATCCAGCAGATCCAGAAGATGGGTATGGTTGGGAAAAACTTTTTTCGGAGCGGATGTGTAGACACTTCTCCGAAGATTTTGAATTGCCTACAAGAGTCGTGAGATATCACAATGTCTATGGACCATTAGGAACATATGATGGTGGCAGAGAAAAAGCGCCAGCAGCATTATGTAGAAAAATCATAAAAGCTAAATTAAATAAAATTAATAATATTGAGGTTTGGGGTGATGGAAATCAAACTAGATCTTTTTTATATATTGATGATTGTATCGAAGCAACAAAATTAGTTTTTAATAGTCCTCACAAAAATGTTTTTAATGTTGGTAGCGAAGAACAAGTATCTATCAATCAATTAATAGAAATTATAGAGGAAATAGCCAACTATCGAGTTGAAAAAAAATATTTACTAGATAAACCCAAAGGAGTAAGAGGAAGATCAAGCGATAATACATTTACCAAGAATAAGATTGGATGGTCTCCAAAGTATAATTTAAAAAAAGGAATTCAAAAAACTTATGACTGGATTTATAAAGATATCACTCAAAAAAGAAATAATAACAAATTTACAAAAAAATAACTGTTTTTAATTTAATAGTTATTTCTTTAATTATTTTTATTTGACAAAAATATTAAATTTTTCTTTTAAATACAATAACATTAATTTCGAGATTATTTTAGCACCTTCGTCATTAGGGTGAACATCATCGCAATAATAAATTTTGTTTTGTTCGTAATATTTTTTAGCATCATTTTCCATATCGTAAAAATATACATTATTCTCTTTAGAAATCCTTATCATTTCTAATTTAAGAGCTTCCGAAAAGGGATATTGAAAATATTTTTTTTCAAAAAAATTATACTTTGATGGCAAAATCAAAATAATAAATTTAGAGTTTAGTTCTTTGCTTAATCTAATAGCTAAGTTAGTATGGTAATTATAATTTTCTAATACTGATTTAATTTCTTCTTGAGTATAACTATCATCTTTTGCAGGAATAAAATTTCCTGTTTCAAATTTGTACATTCTATTAATGATCGAACTAAATAAAAAATAGAATAATGATTTATTTTCTAAAGTTTTATTTAACCTTAATAAAAGAATTTTTTGTTTTTTATTATATAATTTTATAAAACCGTCATTATATCTATGAGCCCAAATAACTATATCTGGAAATTCTAAATGAGAATTATTATTTTTTATATAATTGCTAAAAATTTGAATGGAATTATTAGACATTAAACCGTTTTGTGCAAAATTTTTTATATTATAATCTTTCAATTGTTCCTGCATATAATTTACCCATGATCTGGGTATTGAAGTTAAGCAATTTTCACCAAAGGAAGTAGATCCTCCAAAGACAAATATATTTGTATTAGATTGATTTTTGTTTTTTTTATAAATTTTATTTTCTTTTACTTCTATTAATTTAAAATCAAATGACTTTAATTTTATTATTTGTATTCTTATATTCTTATCAAAACCAAAAAAAAAAGATTTCGGACCTAAGTTAATTACAAAAAAAATTCTTACTAATATTTCAATTATAAAAAAAAATAATAAAATCACTATAAAATTAAAAGTTAAAGTTTTAATTAATGATCTTATTTGATTTGATAAATTCATTTGAAAAAATTAAACCACAATTGGTTGCGGGGCTTGGATTTGAACCAAGGACCTTCAGGTTATGAGCCTGACGAGCTACCAGACTGCTCCACCCCGCGATAAAGTTTTTTAGTTATAACATTATATTCTAAATTATCTACTTTTCTTAAAATGAAAGAGGATTAAGAGAATTTTCAATTATATTTACAAAAGAATATTATTTATGTATAAAATCTTGCCTGGTGATTATTGCAAAGGAGTAACACTCGATCCCATTCCGAACTCGGCAGTTAAGCCCTTTAGCGCCAATGGTACTTTGTCTTAAGGCACGGAAGAGTAGGTCGTTGCCAGGCTTTATAAATCCTT
>Ga0169931_10006022_pt1 | contig 18368 bp, 17 predicted proteins | sample Kivu_15m_20L_FD_129675 | JGI IMG/M metagenome (GOLD analysis project Ga0169931, IMG submission 129675) | Freshwater microbial communities from Lake Kivu, Western Province, Rwanda to study Microbial Dark Matter (Phase II) - Kivu_15m_20L... | ecosystem: Environmental > Aquatic > Freshwater > Lake... | reverse complement strand
AGAAGAATCATAGTTGCGAAAGATGAAATTTGTTTTTTTGGGTAATTTTTTAAAGACTTGATTTAGATTGGAAGTTTTTTTAGAATCACTAAAATAAAAAATTAAGTTATTTTGTTTTTTATATAATTTTTTTAACTCAAAATTTTGGCGAAAATTCATGATAGAACGAAATCTATTGTCGATTAAAAATAATATTTCTAAAGTTTGTAATAATTATCAAAGAAATATAGATGATATTAATATTGTTGCAGTTTCTAAAACTATTTCAATAGAAAAGATTGAAGAGGCGATTCGGGCTGGAGTTAAGGTTTTTGGGGAAAACTATATTCAAGAAGCCAAAGAGAAATGGACAATTTTAAAATCGAAATACCCAGATCTCAAACTTCATTTTATTGGTCATTTACAAAGCAACAAAGTCAAAGATGCATTTGGATTATTCGACTGCATTCAATCGGTTGATTCTGAAAATTTAGCAAAAGAAATTTTAAAATTACAAATTAAAATGCAAAAAATTATGCCAATTTTTATTCAAGTTAATATTGGTTCTGAACAGCAAAAATCTGGTGTAAATCTTAAAAATATCCATGAATTTATTAAATATTGTTGTTTGGATTTGGGGTTGGAGGTTAGGGGGTTGATGGCCATTCCTCCCGCAGATCATAATCCATCGCCATATTTTGCATTGTTGCATAAGATTGCTAAAGAAAATAATTTAAAGGAATTATCCATGGGAATGAGTGCGGATTATGAATATGCCATTGCCCTAGGTTCAAATTATGTGAGAATCGGAACAGCAATTTTTGGATCGAGATCTTAAATAATAAAAATTTATGTTGAAATAACTGCTAAATATAATTTATAATATAAAAAAATTTGTTTTAAACTCGATATATTTGAAATTAAAATAAAGTTTTAAACATTTTTAAAAAGAGCCCGTAGCTCAGCTGGATAGAGCAACAGCCTTCTAAGCTGTGGGTCGAACGTTCGAATCGTTTCGGGCTCACCAAAACAAAAATGTATAAAAAAAACTATACATTATTTTTTAGATATGTTAAAAATATATCCCCATCTAGTAATTTTATCAAAAATTCTTAGTTATATAAAAATATCAAAATAAAATTTAATTAAAATATGTCTAAAAATTCTGAGGTTAATGCTATTTTTGAAATTATCAAAAATAACGATATAAAATTTGTTGATTTTCGTTTTACTGATTATGCTGGTCAATGGCTTCATATTTCTCACTGCGCGGATCAAATTGACGAAGAATCCTTGTTAAAGGGGGTTGCATTTGATGGATCGTCGGTTAATGCATGGAAAGCAATCAACGAGTCCGATATGATTTTAAAGCCAGTTCTAAAAGATTTCTTTATTGACCCATTTGCAACTCATTCAACATTAGTTATAACCTGTGATGTAATAGAGCCGGTTGAAAATAAAGGTTATGACCGCGACCCTAGATTTACTGCAAAAAAAGCCGAAGAATTCTTGCAAAAAAGTGGTTATGGCGATGTTGCTTATTTTGGCCCTGAGCCAGAGTTTTTTGTATTTGACGATGTAAGATTTGAAGCTTCAAGCTATGGAAATTTTTATAAAATTGATTCCGAAGAGGCTCCCCATAATACTGCTAAAGATGAAAATGGAAAAAATTTAGGAAGAAGGGCAGGGGTTAAGGGGGCATATTTTGCACCAACTCCAATTGATACTGGTCAAGATTTGCGGGCTGAAATCATTGAAGCCATGAGGCAAGTTGGTTTAACTCCAATTTTGCATCATCATGAAGTTGCAACTTCGCAATTTGAAATTGGCTTTAAATATTCCACGCTGGTTGGCACTGGAGATAACATTCAAAAATTCAAATATGTAGTGCATAATGTTTGTCAAGCTTTTGGTAAAACTGCAACTTTTATGCCAAAACCAATTTATGGCGATAACGGTTCTGGAATGCATGTGCATCAATCAATTTGGAAAGATGGTAAAAACTTATTTGCTGGAAATGATCATGCTGGATTATCTGAATTAGCACTATATTACATCGGTGGAATAATTAAGCATGCAAAAGCTATAAATGCTTTTTCAAATTCCACAACCAACAGCTATAAAAGATTGGTTCCAGGATATGAAGCTCCTGTCTTACTTGCTTACTCAGCAAAAAATCGTTCTGCTTCTATTCGTATTCCGCATGTTTTGAGCGAAAACGCTAGAAGAATCGAGGCAAGATTTCCAGATCCCGCTTCAAATCCATATTTAACTTGCGCGGCATTAATGATGGCTGGACTCGATGGCATCTCTAATAAAATTCACCCTGGAGAGCCAAAAAATCAGGATTTATATCACTCAAATGATCCTGAAATTTTAAAAATTCCAACGGTTGCCCGTTCACTGCGTGATGCATTGAATGAACTTGATAAGGATCGCGAATTTTTGCTTAAAGGCAATGTTTTCACCAATGAGCAGATTGATGCTTATATTGAGCTAAAATTAAAAGAAGCTGATAGATATGAGCAAATGCCACATCCAATTGAATTTGAAATGTATTATAACAACTAATGAAAACACTCGGAATAATTGGCGGTGGTCAACTTGGAAGAATGATATGTTTTGAGGCTCACAAAATGGGTCTCAAAACGATTATTTTTACAGATCAAATTAATTCTCCTGCAAGTTTTGTAACCAATAAAACTATTGTTGCAAATTACCATGATGAAAAAGCATTAAATGAATTTGCTGAAATGGTTGATATTGTTACATTTGAATTTGAAAATATTCCTTATGATGCCGTAAAAAAAATAGCCGAAAAAAAACCACTTTACCCCTATTCAGAAGTTTTAAAAATCACCCAAAATCGAATTTTGGAAAAGAATTTCCTAAATGAAATTGGTATCAAAACCACCGAATATCTTGAAGTAAATAGCCTAAAAGATTTAGAAGATGGACTGACAAAATTTAAGAAAGCTATCCTCAAAACTGTAGTTATGGGATATGATGGAAAGGGGCAATATGTGTTAAATATAGGCGATAATATTGCTGAAATATTTGAAAAGAATAGCGAGCAAATGCCAATGATTCTCGAAAAATTCTGCAAATTTGAGTGTGAAATATCTGTTATAGTGGCAAGATCAATCAATGGCGAAATCAAATCATACGAACCTCTAACTAATATTCATAAAAACGGTATTTTGAGTCGAAGTATTTATCCGGCAAAATTATCGATTCCACAAATTGAAAAAAGTCAAAAGTACGCAGAAAAAATTGCCAAAGAGATTGATTTGGTCGGAGTAATGGCGGTGGAATATTTTGTGATTGATAATAAAATATTGGTCAATGAGCTGGCACCAAGACCACATAATTCTGGACATTTTTCAATGGATGCTTGTATTACCTCACAATTTGAACAGCTGGTTCGAGCGATTTGCGGATTTAAACTCGGCGATGTTCGTTTTCATTCAAGGGGTCAAATGATAAATTTAATTGGCAAAGAAATTGCTGACATAGAAAATTATAAAACCAATCCAAAAGCAAAAATTCATCACTATGGAAAGCTTGAAGTATTGGATGGAAGAAAAATGGGACATATAAATTTATTGAAATAATTTCATCAATTAATTTAAAAATTTTTACTTGCCAATAAATGAATTAAATTTAAAATTATAAAAATTATTAAAACCTATCAAAGTTATTTTGATATAAATTTATTTACTTAATTATGACAAATACTGGAAAAGTTACGCAAATTATCTCCGCAGTTGTAGATGTAGAATTTCAATCAGGAGAATTGCCTGCAATTTACAATGCTTTAGAAGTTTTAAATGAAGGAAAAAAATTAATTCTTGAAGTTGCTCTTCACATCGGTGAAAAAACTGTCAGAACTATCGCTATGGACTCCACAGATGGTTTAACTCGTGGTGCTGTTGTTACTGATTTGGGCAAGCCAATTTCGGTTCCAGTTGGTGAAGCCACTTTAGGCAGAATTATGAATGTTATTGGCGAACCAATCGACGAAAAAGGCGAAATCAATTGTAAAGAATTATTTCCAATTCATGCTCAAGCCCCTCTATTAGTGGAACAAGCAACCGAAACTGAAATCCTAGAAACTGGAATTAAAGTTATTGACCTTTTAGCTCCATATGCAAAAGGCGGAAAGATTGGATTATTTGGCGGTGCTGGTGTTGGTAAAACAGTTTTAATTATGGAATTGATCAATAATGTCGCTAAAGCGCATAGCGGATATTCTGTATTTGCTGGAGTTGGTGAAAGAACTCGTGAAGGTAATGATTTATATCATGAAATGATTGATTCGGGGGTTATTGATACTAATAATTTTAAAAATTCAAAAGTAGCTTTGGTTTATGGTCAAATGAATGAACCACCCGGAGCTCGTGCCAGAGTTGCTTTGACTGGACTAACTCAAGCTGAATATTTCCGTGATAAAGAGGGCAGGGATGTATTATTCTTTATCGACAATATTTTCCGCTTTACTCAAGCTGGATCAGAAGTGTCAGCCCTACTTGGTCGTATTCCATCAGCAGTTGGTTATCAACCAACATTAGCCACAGAAATGGGTGCAATGCAAGAAAGAATCACCTCTACTAAAAATGGTTCAATCACCTCGGTTCAGGCTATTTATGTTCCTGCAGATGATCTTACTGACCCAGCTCCTGCAACTTCATTTTCGCATCTTGATGCCACTACGGTTTTATCTAGACAAATTGCGGAAATTGGAATTTATCCAGCAGTTGACCCACTTGATTCTACATCAAGAATTCTGGATCCAAGAATTGTTGGACAAGAACATTATAATGTTGCCAGAGAAGTTCAAAAAATTTTACAGGCCTATAAATCATTGCAAGATATTATTGCTATTCTTGGTATGGATGAATTATCAGAGGAAGATAAATTAACTGTAGCCAGGGCAAGAAAAATTCAAAGATTCTTATCGCAACCTTTCCATGTTGCTGAAGTTTTCACTGGGGCTCCCGGTAAATTAGTCTCCTTAAAAGATACCATCAGTGGCTTCAAGGCAATTTGCTCAGGAGATTATGATTATCTTCCTGAATCGGCATTTTATATGGTTGGAAATATTGACGAGGCAATAGCTAAGGGCGAAAAACTTCTTAATGATAATAAATAATTATGAACAATTTGAGTGTTGAAATTGTATCAATTGAGGGTGTAATCTTTAGCGGATTATGCTCTCAAGTTGTAGTCCCATCAATATCTGGTGATATGGGGATTATGAGCCAACATGAGGCATTTATTGTTAAGCTTAGAGAGGGTGATATTTCTATATTTGATGAAAAAAATATTAACACACAAAATTTCAAAGTTAATTCTGGATTTGCCGAGATGACAACCTCAGATAAATTAACCATAATTTTAAATTAAATTTTAAAATTACAAAACAAATAATTGGTTAATAAAACCCAAAAATAATTAAAGCAAAAATCCTAAATCATAAATTAAAACAGCTTTAATCATTAAAATAAAAACCGAAATACCAAAACCCAATGATTTAAAAGATTTAAAATGCTATAATTAAAATTAATTTGTTATAATTTTTAAAGATATCGAAGTGGCATTAAACCAAATAAATTAAAAACAAAAATTTGCTCCAAAATTAAAAAATTTTATTCACTAATTCTAGATTTTGCGGGGTGCCGATATGAAAATATTGCCCCTTTAATTCAAGTCCACTGACTCTGTTTAAAATATATTTATCTGCAACGGCATTTTTATAAAATTCGGCAACTGAAAAACTAGTTTTGGTTGGGTTTTCTTGCACAAAATTTTTTAATATTAGGGGGTTAATAACCTGCATACCAACATAAACATGGCTTAAATTTTCCCCATGGATATTAAAATTTCGCTGAAGAGAATTGCCGATTAATTCGAAATCACCTTTACCATCATATCCAATAAAATCTCCAGATTTTTTTAAGCCTAATAAAAAATCACAATCAGTTTTTAAAAAATTTTCATAAATATAATCCAAGTCGGAAAAATTCTCGGCATCGTGCCATAAAACATCGCCATTTAAGGTAATTAGAGGTTGAGTTAAATCAATTTTATCTAGCGCATAAATTAATCCACCACCAGTTTCAATTTTATTAATTTCTTTGGATAAAATTATTTTTGGGTTGTTAATTTGAGATAGAAAATGCTCAAATTCATTTGATAAATAAAAGGTATTAATAATTATTCGTTCAATCGAGGGAATCAAATTTAAATTATCTAAAATTCTTGCCAAAATTGGTTGATTTTTAATTTTTAAAAGGGGTTTGGGTGTTGTCGCCGTAAGTGGCATCATTCGTTCGCCACGACCTGCACAAAAAATAAAAATTTGAGTAATTTTGCTCATATTATTTTACCGAAAATAAAGGTTGGGCTGTAGCAAATTCAATTTGATAAGTCAAAACACCATCAATTTGAGCACTCCATAATCTCTTATAATATCCGTTCAAAGCAATAAGCTCTTCATGGGTACCATCTTCAACAATTTTGCCATGATTAAATACTAAAATCCTATCCATTTTTTGCAAGGTGGAAAGTCGATGGGCGATAACTAAAGTGGTTTTGTGTTCCATTAGATTTTGTAAACTTTCTTGAATCATATTCTCGGTAACGGAGTCAAGTTGACTGGTTGCTTCATCTAAAATAAGAATCGAAGAATTTTTAAAGAATGCTCTAGCAATAGCTATTCTTTGTCTTTGCCCACCTGATAATTTAATTCCTCTTTCGCCAACATGAGATTTGTAACCGTTACTCATTTTGTTAATAAAGCCATGAGCCGATGCGCTTTTTGCTGAATTGATAACTTTTTCAAGAAGAGCGTCTGGCGACAAATTTTCTTTATTACCATAAGAAATATTTTCTATTAAATTTCTATGAAAAAGAACTGGCTCTTGCGGTATTAAAGTTATGGCATCATGCAAAGAATCTAGTGAAACATCCTTAATATTTTGACCATCAATTAGAATTTCTCCGCGTTCCACATCATAAAATCTAAGTAATAAATTGATAAAAGTAGATTTTCCACTACCGGAATGCCCAACTAATCCAACTTTTTGTCCAGCTGGAATGATAACGGAATTATCATCAAAAATGGAATTTTGTGTTTCATATGAAAATTTAACATTATTAAATATGATATCACCTTTAGAAATTACTAAATTTTTTTTTGGGTTACCAAGCAGATTTTCTTCGTTAACAATATTTATTGCCTCGTTCAAAACACTGAATTCCTCAAGGAAATTACGAATTTGTTTCATGGCATCTTGAATAATATTATGGAGAAAATTATTAATTCCAAATATCAAAATAAAATCACCAATGGTGACCATTTTGTAAGAATATAGCCATACCAGATAAACAAAACAGGAAATAAAATAACAAGAAGAAATTAGGCCAAGCAAAGTATAATTTTTATTGAGCAGAAGGGCTCTTTTAATATATAAATTAGAATATTTATTTTGAAATTTATCGACTCTTGACAATTCGTATTTAGCACTGGAAAATAATTTAATATTTTGAATATTAGCAAATATATCTACAATATTTCCCATGATCTTACTTTGTTGATTAGCAACATTCATTGATATTCTATTGGTTTGCAAAGCACAATGATATGAAATTGGAATAATAATTGCCACCCAAAGCACCAAAGCGATCGCAAAATAGATATTAATTGAAGCTAAAATAATGGTGGCAAAAATAATCGCCAAAGTTCCGCCAAAAAAATTGTAGAGAAAAATTTCTAGAATTTTTGGTGACGAATTAAAAAGGTCTCTAACCTTATTGACTAGGGCGCCCGATTGATTATTTTGAAAAAAATTGTGAGTTTGACCCAAAAGTAATTTAATAGAATTGTGAGTAATTTTGTGTTTAAGTTTTGGTAGCGATTGCGCCCATAAATAGTCGGATATTCTAGATAAAATACTTGGTAAAATTATTAAAAATGACAAAAAAAACATAGTAAAAAAAGTTTCTTTGATAACATCTTGGTGAGGTGAATTAATAATTTTGTTAAGGAGGATTTTAGAGATTAATGGAACCAATGAAATATTTATAGCACTAACAATAATTACTAAAATATGACCAGCAATATAAAATCTTATATTGCTAACGGAAATTAAAATAAATTGAAAAACCTTTGTGAATTTATTCATTGTAAAAAATATAAATTTTTTATTAGTTATATTGATAAATCAATAATAATCAACAAATTATTTTTTAATTACAAAAATCTAATCCTATATCAACATTTTTAATGGAATTTGTGATGGAGCCAATGGAAATGTAATCAATTTTAAAATTACGATATAGGTGGATATTGTCGAGATTAATACCACCCGAAACTTCTATTAATATTTTTTGGTGATGAGCTTGGATAAGATTAATAGATTTTTGTAGCTCGTCAAAATTCATGTTATCAAGCATAATAATATCGGGGTTATGTTTTAATGATTGTTGAACCTGACTAAAATTGTCGCACTCAATTTCAATTTTTAAAGCCCCAACATTATCGATTTTATTAAAAACATTATCAATATTTTGGCAGGCATTAATATGATTATCCTTAATTAAAATCAAATCTGCTAAGTTGAAGCGATGATTGTAGCCACCCCCGCATTTAACTGCATATTTTTGGAGCTCACGATATAGTGGAAGGGTTTTGCGAGTGTCTAATATTTTGATTGAAGGATTGCCAAGTTGCAATACATAATTATTAGTTTGGGTTGCGATGGCACTCAAATGCTGAATAAGATTAAGAATAGTTCGCTCTGCGCTTAAAATCAATTTGCTATTTCCAGTTCCAGCTATGATATTTTCTGAAGCTAAAACCATATCACCATCTTGTTTAAAAAATTCTAAATTAACTTCACAATTGCTAAATTTTGGTGAATTCATCAATCTACTAAATACTCGCTTCACAACATCGCATCCACAGAAAATTAGTTTTTCTCTAGCATTTATAAAAAATGAAGAGTTAACATTTGAACTAACCGTGAGGTCGGTAGTAATATCGTCAAAAATTTTATCTTCATTAATGGCGTTTTCAATTATAAAATCAAGAGATGGCAGTTTAGAATCTAGCATTTATTGGGATCAAATTTCTGGTTTTTTAATTTACTCAATCTTTCATTGATGAAATGGCGCATAAAATTCATTTCTTCAGCAGAAATTTGTCGTTTTCCACTTTCACTTTCTTCAATTAAATTTTTAATAATCTTAAATGCCATGCAATTATCACCCTTTTGTTCACTAATAAAAGCTGGCATTTGTTTGGTCCATAATGGGGCTTCGGTGGCATTATTTTGAGCGAGTTTATTAGCAAAATAAAGGGCAGTATCTAAATCATTCAAATCTTTCTTAGCAATAAAGACTCCCTGAAAAAGCCACCACCAATTTTTGTCAACATCAACTGATGAATGTTCATCAAGATATTTTAAAACCAAATAAATGTCCTCCTTTTTTTGGGTCTGGGAAAATAAATAGCTGGCAACGGAAGGGACTAATCGAGAATTGTTGTTAAGGGAGTCTAAGGTTGTCATCCAATCATATAAACGATTATAATCGTAATCCTTGTAGCTTCTGAAGCCAGCAAAAATATCGCCAAAATTTTGTAAATTTGTTGCCATAACTCTAAACAGAAATTCTTTATCGCCAAATGATGCTCCATTAATCAATGGTTTAGAGGGAGCGGGAGGGACGATATCGTAGTTACGGCGATAATTTTCGGTACGAAGCCAAAACAGAATTTGAAAAATAAAAACTAAAATGAAAAGCCAAAAAAATATCTTATGAGAATAAATGTAAAAAAACATTTTAAAATTTTTCACGTAGCCAGACCTAAAATTGTTTTTTCTTAAAATCATGAAATGCCATAAAAATCATTAGTGGCAAATAAATTATAGATTGTATAAAAATAATTTGCAAAAAACTATTGTCACCAAGACCATAAACCGCCCAAGAGCTTTGCGAATAAAGATCAAGTCGAGGAAAAATTACCGATAAAATTTTTAGACCAAAACCAAGCGAATCTCTAGTTGAATCAACATTAACGGGGTCGCCAAAATTAATGGCCATAACAAACATTCCCATTAATCTTGAAAGTATGTAAAAACCGATTGCTGAAAAAATCGCGGAGAAAGAATTTTTTAACATCAAAGAACAAAGAAGTGCAAAAGATATAACGATAAGAATTTCGATGGTAGTGGTTGCAAACCAAGTGAGCATTCCTATGTAGTTAACCTTAAAAATTAAACAAGTTAAAAGAGAAAATGGCAATAAAATCAGAAGAGCGGAAATAAAAAAACCAAATAAATATCCTAAAATAAAATTTTCCCTTGAAATTGATTTAGATAAAATAAATTCAATCTCTTTATTTTCAAATGAACGAGTAATATTGATACATACAAATAAAATAATTCCAAATGACAAAATGGTTCGCACTGTTGCCAATACAAATACTAAAGATGATTGGTTTTGTTCAACAAGCATTGTTGATCCAAGAAAAATTGAAACTCCAAATGCAATAAAGATAGCAATAAAAAGTCCTAAATAGAGTTTATCCTTAAGGCCGTTCTTAATTATATATTTTAAAATAGATTTCATAGATAGATTAGAAAAAATTTCTGCGATTAGTATCAAACTTCTCTTGTAAGTCACGATCAATTTTATCGGCTTTAGAACCACTATTGATAATGGTTGCCTTGATAAAAATTACGGTTTCTTTAACTTCGGAAGATTTTTCAAAAGACTTAAATAGCCATCCTAAAACAGGAATTTTTCTAAAGAATGGAACGCCACCCTCAGATCCGGTGGCATTGCTTGACATTAATCCGCCCAAAACAATTACATTTCCAGAGGCAATTTTAACTGATGTTGATAATTCTCTGGTGGTTATAACGGGAACAATATTGGCATAAGAAAAATCTTTAGTATTGGCGGTTGCTGGGTCTTTAACCTCATTAGTTTTTTGAGTAATTTTTGGGGCAATATTCATTGAAATTTCCCCAGTTTTTGGATTAATTGATGGAGTAATTTCAATTTGAACGCCAACATTTTCTTCTTGTTTGGTTGAAGTAACGGTGGTGGCTACGGTTGAGGCTGCCGTTCCAGTGGTAGTGCCTTGTGCGCTTTGTTGAGCTTCAACCTTAAAATAAACTAATTTTTCAGCAAAATTTAAAGAAGCTTTTTGATTATTCATGGCATGAATTCTTGGACTAGAAATAGCTTTGGTTGAGCCGAATTTTGACATGGCATCAACTGCGATATTTATGTCGCCTCCAAAAATTTTTAAAGCTGGATTGGAAGTTGTTATCATTGATGCAAAGTTGGTGTCTGGATCTGGTGAGTTGAATTTAATTAAATCTTGGGTCCAGTCGATACCAGCACGAAATCTTTCCGAGAGGGAAACTTCAACAACTTTGGCTTCGATTAATACTTGCATCGAGGATTGTTTGGTGACATCTGCAAGATACTTAGTAATAGCGGAGTGTTGGCGATCGGTTGCATATACAGTGATCATGCCAGCAACTTTATTTGGTGTTGCGGTTGATGCCGATGTCCCAGCTTCATTTTCGGATTTTTCCGATGCAAAAATATTTTCAATATTGGTCTGAACTTCGTCCCACAAAGGCGATCCATCAAGATAGTCAACAAAATAATTTTTCATATAAGGTTTATCGGTTTCAAAATATAAAACTTTGTTGCGATAGCTATAGCGAATATTTCCTTGAGTTGCAATACGGTCAATAATTTCTTTAAATGGACGATTTTTAGCATTAATAATTACACCACCAGAAATTTTTGGGTCAACATCAACATCGACTTCGGCAATTCTTCCAAGTTCAATCAAAACATCGCGAAGGGGAACTTGATCAGTAACATAAAATGAAATTATTTTTTCACCGCCAATTTTTGGAGCGGGAGGAACCATGATAGACTTAGTTAATTTAGGAATTGGAATGTCAGAATTTATTAATTTTGTTCGCTGTTCATTAATTTCTTTTCTGGATTTTATAGTAGTTTTTTTAATATCACTTTCGGTCATTCCTACATCGTCAAATAGAGGGTCAAGACGATTTTGAGAGCATGAAAATAAAACCACAAAACTCGCTACAATAAGGTAAAGATTGGCTTTATTTAGACTTAACACTATAATTTTTGTTTTTAGAATTAATATTAATTTGCAAAATTATTTTAATTTTGATAAGTTATTAGAGAAATTTTTTTTTAGCAAATAATTTTACTAAATTTTTAAATATTTTTTTTTAAATTCTCAAAAAAATATTTTCCAAAAAACAATTTTTTAAATCACAAAATGTTAGAGCAAAAAGATAAAATTTTTACAAATCTAAATGGTCAAGATTCTGCAAGTTTAACTAATTCAAAACTCCGTGGAGACTGGTTGCAAACCAAAAAATTTCTTGATAATGGCAGTGAATGGATAATAGAGCAAGTTAAAGCATCATGGCTTCGTGGAAGGGGTGGAGCTGGTTTTCCAACTGGAACTAAATGGTCTTTTGTTCCAAAAAAAACCGACCCAAAAATTGGTAAACCGCATTATCTTGTAATTAATGCAGATGAATCCGAGCCGGGAACTTGTAAAGATCGCGATATTCTTAGATATGAACCCCATAAACTTTTGGAGGGATGTTTAATTGCTTCCAGAGCAATTAATGCTAATACTTGTTATATTTATATTCGTGGCGAATATTATAATGAAGCTGTGGCCTTGCAAAAAGCTATCGATGAGGCTTATGATGCCAAATTAATTGGTAAAAATGCCTGCGGTTCTGGCTGGGATTTAGATATTTATATTCATCGCGGAGCAGGAGCTTATATTTGTGGCGAAGAAACCGCTTTATTAGAAAGTCTTGAGGGCAATAAAGGTCAACCCAGATTGAAACCGCCATTTCCAGCCTTGATTGGCTTATATGGTTGTCCAACGGTCATTAATAATGTTGAATCAATTGCGGTGGTTCCTGAAATTTTACGCCGAGGAGCTAGTTGGTTTGCATCAATTGGTAAAGAAAAAAATACTGGCACAAAAATATTTTGTATATCTGGTCATGTCAATAAGCCCTGTAATGTTGAAGAAGCCATGGGTATTCCATTGAAAGAATTGATTGAAAAACATGCTGGCGGAGTTATTGGTGGATGGGATAATTTGCTCGCTGTAATTCCGGGTGGTTCTTCAGTTCCGCTAATTAAGAAAGAGGTGTGTGATAATGTCGATATGGATTTTGACTCTCTTAAGGCGGTGGGAACCGGTCTTGGAACCGCTGGCGTTATTGTAATGAATAAATCAACCGATGTAATCAAAGCAATTGCTAGATTATCTCATTTTTATAAACATGAATCTTGTGGGCAATGCACACCTTGTCGTGAAGGCACTGGATGGATGATGAGAATAATGGATAGAATGGTAATTGGTGACGCTAAACCAGAAGAAATCGACAAGCTTTATAATTTAAGCAAGCAAATTGAAGGTCATACCATTTGCGCACTCGGAGATGCGGCCGCTTGGCCAGTTCAGGGTTTAATCAAAAATTTTCGCGAAGAAATGGTTAATCGCATCGAAAGCAAAATATAATTATGGAAAAAATTGTAGCTTTAATTACAGCTTGTGGGCGAGGCAATCGTTTCAATCATGGCGAGGGAATTCCAAAACAATATTTGCCATTGGCGGGCTATCCAATGCTTCGTCATTCAATCTTAGCCTTTTTAAATCATCCAAAAGTTTCTGATGTTATTTGTGTAATTCATCCTGACGATGTAGAATTATATGAAGACGCGGTTCGCGGTCTAGATTTGCTTAATCCAGTTTTTGGTGGTGAAACTCGGCAGTCATCAATTAGAATTGGTCTAGAAGAATTGTCAGAATATCAGCCAGATAAAGTATTGATTCACGATGGAGTTCGACCCTTTGTTTCGAAAAGAATCATCAATGGCATTCTCGAAAAACTCGAATCGCATCCTGCGGTGATTCCAGCCATTGCAGTTGAAGATACTATAAAAAAAATTGGTGATGGTAGAATTGAGTGGACCTTAGAGCGAGAAAATTTATGGAGAGCGCAAACCCCCCAAGGTTTTTTATTTCAAGATATTTTAAATTCTCACATTGCCTTTAAAGATTTAAATTTTACCGATGACTCTGCGTTAAATGAATATGCTGGCATTCCTGTAGCGATTGTTCCGGGCTCACAAAATAATTTTAAAATTACTACTGAAGAAGATTATGAAAGAGCAAAGCGGATGGTAACATTTTTAAACGAAGAATATCGAGAAGAAACCAGAACTGGCATCGGCTATGATGTTCACGCTTTTGAAGATTTAATAAATGCTGGCACAAATTTTATCAGATTGGGTGGTGTAGAAATTGAATTTAATAAAAAAATAATTGCTCATTCTGATGGTGATGTGGTGATTCATGCCATAATTGATGCCATTCTTGGGGCGTTAGGACTAGGCGATATTGGTGAACATTTTCCACCAAATGATGTAAAGTGGAAGGGTTGTGACTCACGCGAAATGCTAAAAATAATTTATAATTTAATCCAAAAATATAGTTCAACCATTGTAAATATTGACACCACAATAATTTGCGAAAGACCAAAAATTTTAAAATATAAGGAAAAAATGAAGGAAGAGATTTCGGCAATTTTAGGAATTTCTGTCAAACGAATTAATATTAAGGCAACCACCACCGAGGGTTTAGGATTCACGGGAAGAGGCGAGGGCATTGCTTGCCAAGCTATTGCAACATTGATTTGTCAAAATAATTATTATGGAAATTAGTAATTAAAGTTATACCAGTTATATCATTTCAACTTAATAAATGATAAATTAAAAAAGATAAAGCTTAATTTATAAATACCTAAATGGTTCATTTATTAGTTGAAATGGTATTAATGCTATTTATTTTTTAAATATTCTTTTACCGCAGTAAAAAAATCAAGAATGGCATCTCGAATTTTGGCATCGAAGCCGATATTGGTTTTAGCCCATTCTTTAACAAATGGTCGTGCCAAATCCCATATATTTAGATTTGGGTCAAGCGATACCCCAACTCCCTCAACTAAAAGCAAAGTCTTTTGTAACAGCAATAATTCAGGCTTTGCTTCCATTTTGTAATTTTTGGATAAATCAATTAAAGCTGTTAATAATTTTGCAATAGAAATATCTTTAACATCAACACCAACAATCATTTCACCAATTTTACGACAAGACAGCGATAAGTCGATGAGGTTGGTATCGGCAGGAACAAATCCTGCTTCGATATGAATTTTGGCAATTTTATCATAGTCGCGGTGAAGAAATCCAATTAAAACTTCGGCAACCGCGATACGAGTTTTTTTGTCAATCTTTCCAACAATACCAAAATCAACCACCGCAATATCGCCATTATCCTTTAAAAATAAATTTCCCGGATGCATATCGGCATGAAAAAAACCATGAACATAAACTTGCTGAAAATAAGCTAAAACTAAATTTTGAGCAATAATTTTTTTATCAAAAGTGGTTTGCGAAATTTTATCTGTGTTGGAAAATGGAATGCCGTCAATCCACTCGGTAATTAAAATTTTATTTGATGAATATTGCCAAAAAATTTTGGGCACAAAGAAACCCTTAACGCCCTTCATATCTCCTGCAAGCTTGGAACCATTGGCTCCTTCGTGGAGTAAATCAAGTTCGAATTTTGCAGTTTGCGATAATAATTCGGCAATATCTTGACAGGTTTTGGTTAAAAATGGAGAAAAAACCCAACATAATTTTGCTAATAATTTAAGAGTTATTATGTCGCGCATCATCATTTTTTGTATATTTGGCCGTAAAATTTTTACCGCTACAATTTCGCCAGAAATTAATTGAGCCTTATGGACTTGAGCAATAGATGCTGAAGCGATTGGGGTTTGATTAAATTCCTTAAAAATTTTATCAAAATTTTGATGAAATTCTTGATTAATAATTCCCGATAATTTGTCGAAAGAAAATGGCTTAACATTATCTTGAAATTTAGCTAAGGTTTTGGCAATTTCCTCGCCAACCAAATCTTGACGAACCGATAATAATTGACCTAATTTTAAGAAAGATGGACCAGCGATTTGAAAAAATAAAAAAATTGCTCGCTTTTTGCTAAAAACAAAAATCGGAAAAAGAGTTAGTAAAATTAAAATTAGCCTAACTAGGTTTAAAAAAGGCAAAAGCACTAACTAAATTTATTAAAAGTTTTTATCAATTCAATTTGATTTGATGAAGTATTTTTGTTGGTATCAATTTTTACTTTATTTAAATCAATTTCTATTCCAGCCCATGAAAACAAGCTTTGCAACAATTTTGAGATAATTTCTAAAACATTATGAGACATTTCTTGAATTCTACTGATTACTAATTTAAGAGCTTGGGCTTCATTGCCTTTTGGTTCAATTCCTAAAATAGTGATTAACTCTTCAATTGTGATAATATTCAAAACTAACATTACTACAATTATCGAAAATGCAGTTGAGCTGTAAATCATGGCAACTCTAGCATAAGTAAAGGGTGTAATCATAATGAGAATTTGTTTTTATTTTAGCAAAAATAATTAAAAATATTTTGCCTTAATAACGATGATAATTTGGTTTTTTTTAGCTTCAAGATTTTTTTATAAAATTATAAATTTCCACCAGTTAAAATTGCGAGGAATTTTTTATTAATTAAATTTGGATTTTTTTGTAAATAAATTTCGCATCCAGCTATTGATAAAGCTGAAGTTGGTTCAATTTTTTGTTCAAGCAAATTCGATAATTTTTGTTGCCAATAATGAATTTTTTCTTCCGGAATTTCAATAATTTGGTCAAGTTTTTTTAAATAATGAAAACAGCGTTCAGAGATTTTTAAGGTTCGAGCGCCATCAGCAATAGTGATTGGCGATTCTTCATAGCCAACAATTTTATTGGCTAAAATTGAACGAAAAGCATCATTGCCATTTAGCGGTTCACAACCGATAATTTTTATATTTTTATTAAAGCCATCGCGAGCTAAAATGCAACCCGAAAGCAATCCGCCTCCACCGCAAGGAGCAAAAACGGCTTCGACATCATCAATTGCATTTAAGGCCTCAAACAAGCAGGTGCCTTGTCCAGCAATAACATCATCATTATCAGAAGGATGAATGAAAAAATAACCTTCATTTTGTTTTTGTTCGGCTTGCTGATTGGCATCACCTCTTCGCTCACATAAAACTACATCGGCACCAAGTTTTTTAGTGGCTTCAATTTTTAAAGCAGAAACATTAGTTGCCATATAAATTATGGCGGGAATTTGCAGTTTATTGGCAACATAAGCAACAGCTTGAGCGTGGTTGCCAGAGCTTTGGGCAACAATTTTTTTTGGGTAAAAACCAAAGCGATCATAATGAGCGAGAACTGCATTGAAAGCGCCTCTGGCTTTGAATGAGTTGGTTACTTGCTGATTGTCCATTTTGAAAAAAATTTCGGCATTAAGTTCGTGATTAATTTCGGTATTGGAAATAATTGGCGTGTTATAAATATGGCTTCGAATCCGATTTTCACTAACTAAAATGTCGTTAAAATTTAATTCATTCATGAAAAAAATATAAATATGGAATTAAAAAAGGCCTAAAAAATAAAAAGACCATAGCATTTTAAATTAAAAAATTTAAATTATAAGAAAAAATAAATTAATTCACCAAAATTATGGAAAACGAAAAAAATAATATTAAAATTTTAACCTATTCGGCATCAAATATCGCCAATTATATGTTGGCTTGCTCATTCATCGAAAAAATTCCATTAACGCCGATGAAATTGATTAAATTGGTTTATATCGCATATGGTTGGGGTTTGGTATTTCTCAACCAAAAGCTCTTTAATGAAGATATTGAGGCTTGGCAATATGGACCGGTAATTCCTTCAATTTATCATGAATTTAAAAGATTTGGCAAAGAACCAATTGACGAATTATCTATTAGCATGAATGAAATGACGGGTGATTTGTCAGTTAACCGCATCGATTTAAAAGAAGGCGATGATATTTCAAAATTGTTAAATTTAGTGTGGAGATATTATCGAAATTATTCCGCCATCGAGCTTAGCGATTTAACTCATCAAGAAGGTAGCCCGTGGTTTAATGCTGTCAAAAATAATGGTTATCGAAGTGTTTTAAGCGATGATGAAATTATAGCTTGGGAAGGTAAAGTTATAGAAGATTATATGAATAAAAATTAAAATTCTCAAAAAATGTCCGAGATTAATAAAATATTCCCCAAAATTGAGAATTTTACCAATAAATTAAATTCAAATGGATTTGAAATTAATTCACCAAATGCTACGGAAATTATAAAAGAATCTGAAATCATT
>Ga0169931_10006021_pt1 | contig 18370 bp, 18 predicted proteins | sample Kivu_15m_20L_FD_129675 | JGI IMG/M metagenome (GOLD analysis project Ga0169931, IMG submission 129675) | Freshwater microbial communities from Lake Kivu, Western Province, Rwanda to study Microbial Dark Matter (Phase II) - Kivu_15m_20L... | ecosystem: Environmental > Aquatic > Freshwater > Lake... | reverse complement strand
TCTGTCCACGTCGATTCCTTCATCCACCGAGAAAATGGCGGCGATCGTGCAAGCCGCAGGCGCACACTTCATCGATGCGGCCATGACGCGCACGCCCAAGGAGGCCGCGGAAGGCAGGCTGAACCTGCTGGTGGGCGGCGAGGCGACGCTGCTCGAGCGCTGCCGACCGGTGCTCGCCTGCTTTGCCGAGAACATCTTTCATGCAGGGCCCGTCGGTGCGGGGCACCGGATGAAACTGCTGCACAACTTTGTGTCGCTGGGCCTGGTTACCCTGATTGCCGAGGCGGCAGCCTGTGCGCAACGCTCGGAGGTCTCTGCCGAGGTATTCGTGGATGTGCTGGCGCGCGGTGGCGGCGGCGGCATCGCCCTGGATCGGCTCAAGCCCTATCTGCTCGAACAAGACATTGGGGCGCTTCGCTTCAGTGTGGCCAATGCCTGCAAGGATCTGGGGTACTACCAGACAATGGCGGCCGATTCAGGCGCTGACCGCACCGTGGCGCATGCCGTGCTCGACACGCTAACCCGCGCGGCGCAGGCCGAACCTGAGTCGATGGTGCCGGAAATGGTGCGGCTGATTGCGCAGCGCTAGCGGTTTAGCGCGCCACGCGACCGTAGGTATCTTCCAGACGAACGATATCGTCTTCGCCCAGGTAGCCGCCTGACTGCACCTCGATCATTTCAAGCTCGATCTTGCCGGGATTGCGCAGCCGATGCACTTCGCCCACCGGAATGTAGGTGGACTGATCTTCGCTGAGCAGAAAGGTATCGGCGCCGCGTGTTACCTCGGCCATGCCTTTCACCACAATCCAGTGCTCGGCCCGGTGGTGGTGCTTCTGAAGGCTGAGACTGGCGCCCGGTTTGACGCCGATTCGTTTCACTTGAAACCGGTCACCCTGATCGACGCTGTCGTACCAGCCCCACGGGCGTGACACCTTGCGATGGCTGACCGCCTGCGCACAGCGCTGTCCCTCCAGCCTTGCCACCACGTCTTTCACCTGTTCAGCATGATCGCGATGCGCCACCAGCACCGCATCGGGCGTATCGATGATGAGCAGGTCGCGCGTGCCCAGCGCCACCACCGGCCGATGCGGCGCATGAATGAAGGTGTTGCTGGCCTGATGCGCCATGCCCTGACCCTGAAGACGGTTGGACTGCGCATCGGCAGGCGTCAGATCGGCCACTGCATTCCAGCTTCCCACATCGCTCCATTGGCCCATGAAGGGCACGACCGCCACATCGTCGTGCTGCTCCATGACTGCGTAATCGATGCTCTGCGAGCGGGCCGCCGAAAACGCCTCGGCCGCGGGGCGCACCAGCGATACGCTTCCACCGGGTGTGCGTGAGGGCAACGACTCGCGGTGCGCGACATCAAGCGCCCGCGCAACCTGCGCGACGATATCGCCCGCATGACGCTCGAGTGCTGCCAGCAGCACGTTGGCGCCTGCCAGAAAGATGCCTGCGTTCCAGAGCACATTGCCTTCGAGCAGTATCTGGGCCGCGCGCGCCGCATCGGGTTTCTCGATGAACCGCGCCACCTGGCGGCTGCCGTCTGCGCGTGGATCGCCCTGCCGAATGTAGCCGTAGGCAGTACTGGGGAAACTGGGCATCACGCCGAACGTGACGATTGCGCCCGCTTGCGCAGCCGCCATGCCCTGGCGCACGGTGGCCGCGAAAGCCTCTGCGTCGGGAATGTGATGGTCGGACGGGCAGAACAGCATGAGCGACTCGCCCGCGCCGCTTGCGCGCGCATGGAGCGCTGCCAGCGCCATCGCCGCTGCCGTGTTGCGCGCCGCCGGTTCAAGCAGCATCGAACCCGCACTGCCAGCGGCCTCAAGCGCCTCGAGCACCATGAACCGATGATCGTCGGCGGCCACCATCAATACGTTGCTGCCCAGCGGCGCCACCCGCCGCAGGGTCAGTTCGAGCAGGCTTTGCTCTCCCACCAGCGGCACGAACTGCTTCGGAAAGCTCTTGCGCGACAGCGGCCAGAGGCGCGTTCCCGATCCGCCACACAAAATGACCGGGACAATCGAAGGGGCTGACATGGTTGGCTTCTCCGGCAGCAGGAAACGAAGATAAGTGCCCAAAACCCTCAATGATAAGCGGCGCTGCAGCGGGGGTGTGGCGGTACACTTGCGGTCGTTTTTTTATCGATCCGTCAAAGCCATGACCACCGCACTGATTCGCAAGGCCGTTTTCCCCATCGCCGGGCTCGGAACGCGCTTTCTACCGGCCACCAAGGCATCGGCCAAGGAAATGCTGCCGGTGGTCGACAAGCCGCTGATCCAGTATGCGGTCGAAGAAGCCTACGCGGCAGGCATTCGTCAGATGATTTTCGTCACCGGACGCACCAAGCGCAGCGTTGAAGACCACTTCGACACTGCCTACGAGCTTGAGAACGAGCTCGAGGTTGCCGGTAAGCTGGGGCTTCTGTCGATTGCACGGTCGATCGCGCCCGATGACATGCTCTGCACCTACGTGCGGCAGCCACGCGCGCTCGGGCTCGGCCATGCGGTCTTGTGCGCACGCGAACTGGTGGGCAATGAACCCTTCGCGGTATTGCTCGCCGACGACCTGATGGTGGGCACCCCGCCGGTCATGGCGCAGATGGTGGCTCAGTACGCGGAGTGGCGGGCCAGCATCCTTGCCGTTCAGGACGTCCCACGCGAGCACACCCGCCGCTACGGCATTGTTTCGGGACGGCAGGTCGCCGCCAACATCGTCGACGTCTCGGGCATCATCGAGAAACCCGAACCCGCGGTGGCCCCCACCACCCTGGCCGTCGCCGGCCGATACATTCTGAGCTCAGGCATCTTCAAAGAACTTGAGGCTTTGCCGCGAGGCGTCGGCGGCGAAATCCAGCTGACCGACGGTATTGCCCAGTTGCTGCGGCGAGAGAAGGTCTTCGCATTCCGCTACCGCGGCACGCGCTACGACTGCGGATCCAAGCTCGGTTTCCTGCAGGCCACGGTCGATTTGGGCGAAGAGCACGACGAGGTGGGTCCCGAATTTCGCCAATGGCTGGCTGAGCGCGCCGGCAGCCCGGCCCGGGAAGCGTAAACTCGCGGGCTTTGTTTACCACTGCTTTCTCCAGCCGGAATCTTCATCATGGACATGCAAGGCAGCCGACAGCTCGCCGTGACCCGCGAACAGGCCTGGGCCGCGCTCAACGACCCCGAGATCCTCAAGCGCTGTATCACCGGATGCGAGAAGTTCGAACTCACCGGCGACAACGCCTACGCCATCGTCGTCGCGATCAGAATCGGGCCGGTCTCGGCGCGGTTCAATGGCAAGGTCACGCTGGCGGACATCGTCGTGCCCGAGTCGTACTCGCTACGCTTTGACGCCCAGGGCGGCGCAGCCGGATTCGGCAAGGGCGAATCACAGGTTCATCTGGTTCAAAACGACACCGGCGTTGAGTTGCGTTACTCGGTGAAATCCACCGTCGGCGGCAAACTCGCGCAGATTGGCCAGCGTCTGATCGACGGCGTTGCGAAATCACTCGCCGAAGAGTTTTTCAGCCGCTTTGAGGCGGAACTGGTCAAGCGTTATGCGCCTGCGGTGGCGCCCACCGAAGACGCCAGCCAAGCGCAGCCCGAATCGGCTTCCACCGGCGCCGTGCAGGCAGCCCCTGCTGCGCCGGCTGCTTCCGCACCGCAGCCTGCCGCCACGGGATCATCCAACTGGATCTGGTGGGTTGCCATTGTGGCGGCATTCGCGGCAGGCTGGTTGCTCGGACGCTGATCCGCAAACGCCTGTAGCGCCATCATGGTGGCGTGCGCGATCGGGGGGATGGCCTCGATCTGCGAACCGATCGCGGTTACCGAACTCTCAGGCGCTGAGGCCTGCTTTTCGAGCGACTCGAGGGCAGCCGACAGACCGCGGCACCCCAGCATGGCAGCCTGGCCCCGCAGGCGATGTGCCAGTGCACGCAGGTCGGCGCGTGTACCCGACCTTGAGACCTCCGCCAGCTGATCCACGTAGGTAGGCAGTCTGATGCATAGATCGGCCGCGATGGGCTCCATCGTGGCGTCACCCAACGCGTCGTGAAGTGCGCCCAAGAATTCCTTATTAATCACGTCGAGAATGCTTTATCAGTCACTTTGTTTATTTAACAACAAGTCTTTATAAATTCAACCTTATCTATTTTATTTATTTCAGTGGGTTTACTCGGACAATCAACCGAGGCGAACGAGCCATTAGGAGCCCCACACCATGAAACGTACAGTCCTGGTCGTTGACGATGACCCTGTTTCGCTGAATTTCGTGCGCCTGATGGTCGAACAGGCAGGCGATCTGTTCACCGGCGCGCGGTGCCTCGATGAAGCGCGGCGGCTGACCGAACGCAAACCTCCCGACATCGCCATCGTTGACCTGATGCTGGGCAGTGAAAACGGTCTTGACCTGGTTCGGCTCTGGCGGGTTGAACGACGCTTTCCTGTTTTTGATCGTAAGCGCACGCGGCGAACCGATCGATCGCATCATCGGACTCGAGGTGGGCGCCGACGACTATCTGGTCAAGCCGCTTGAGCCGCGCGAACTTCAACTGAGGCTGCGCAACGCATTGTCAAGATCCGCGCATGCGCCAGGCATGCAGGCAGGGCCGCACCGTTGGGCGATCGGTAAAGGACTGTTCGAGGCGGCGCGTCGGGCGATTCAGCTGGGCGACCGTGAGGTGCCGCTCACCACGGCAGAATTTCGCCTGATCGATCTTCTGGTGCGACATCCCAACCAGGGGGCCACGCCCGCCTTAACCAGGACCGACAGCCCCGTACCGCGCTTCGAAGGCCGTGTCCTGCTGGTCGAAGATGACCCGCTCAGCCGCGAGCTTCTCTCAATGCTCCTGGTACGAACTGGGCTGGTCGTCGATACCGCCTGCGACGGCGCGGACGCCGTCCGACGGGCTGGCAACCTGGATTACCACCTGATTCTGATGGCCATGCAACTGCCCAAGCTGAGCGGTCCTGAAGCGGCGGCTGCGATCATTGCGAACCGGGGCGATACGCCACCGGCTCCCATCATCGCGCCGACCGCCAACGCGTTCGAACACGATCGCCAGCGCTGCATGGACGCGGGCATGTGTGACTTCATCAGCAAGCCCATCAGCCCAAACCTGCTTTTCGCGCGGATAGGCCGCTGGCTGGCGTCGTCATCCTTGCGTGTCTAGATCAGCGCTTTTCCGTGCAACCCGACCGGCGGATGCCGGACGCCCTACAATCCGGAGCGAGAACCCTCGCATCGATGGGGTTCGCATCGAAGGAGACACGCACATGACTCGTTCTGTTCGATCCGCCGCGGCGCTGGCCGCGCTGTTCACCGCGCTGACTGCGGGCATTGCGCCTCTACTTGCTGAGGCGCAAACCTGGCCCAACCGGCCCGTTCGACTGGTCGTCACCTTCCCAACGGGTGGTGCACCTGACATCCTTGCCCGACTGTTCAGCGACAAGGCCCAACTGGGTCAGCCGATCATTGTCGATAACCGACCGGGCGCGGGCGGCAACATCGGCGCCGACTTCGTTGCCAAATCGGCACCCGACGGCTATACGCTGGTCATGGGCACGGTGGGTACCCACGCGATCAATGGCGGGCTCTATGCCAAGATGCCGTACGACATGGTTCGGGATTTTTCGCCGGTGTCGCTGGTGGCCTCTGCGCCCAATCTGCTGGTCGTCAACAACAACCTGCCGGTCAAGACCGTCAGCGATCTGATCAGCTACATGAAGGCCAATCCCGACAAGCTGTCGTTTGGCTCCCCGGGCGTGGGCACCTCGGTGCATGTGTCAGGCGAGTTATTCAAGACCATGACGGGCACCACCATGACGCATGTGCCTTACAAAGGCCGGCAGTTTGCCATTCCCGATCTGGTGGGCGGCAGCATCCAGTTGATGTTTGACAACATGCCCTCGGCGCTGCCGATGGCCCGCGAGGGCAAGATCAGGGCGGTTGCGGTCACCACGCTCAAGCGCTCAGCCTCAGCGCCTGAGATTCCCACCGTCGCTGAAACCCTTCCCGGGTTCGAAGCGGTCACCTGGTTTGCGATGTTCGCGCCCGCGGGCACGCCGCGCGCGGCCATCGATCGACTTCACCAGGAAGTGCTGCGCGTTTACCGACTGCCCGACGTTCAGGAACGGATGCAGAAACTGGGGCTCGATGCCGTGCTGAGCACGCCCGAAGAACTCGCCACCTATCAGGCCGCTGAAATCAGCAAATGGGGCGACGTGGTGAAGAAATCCGGCGCGCGCGCCGAGTAGCGCTCAGCAGGCCGATCCAGGCGTGGCGCCGGGTCGGCCTGCATGCACCGGTCAGGGCCGTGCGTGCGAGCGTGCTCGCTCGAAGAAGCTCAGATCCAGATACTTGTCGGGTGCGGGCGCTTTGCCGCCCCACTGGCCTTCGATTTCAGCACGCAAGGCCAGCACATTGCGAAAGCCCTTCATGTCGAAGCTGCAGTCTTTGGCAAGACCACTGCCCGCGGTGGTCAGTTCGGTGTAGGTAAGCTCAGCGATGCGCTGCGTAAGCTTCAACTCGCGCTGCAACACCCGCAGTACGAGCTCACGCTGGGAGGGGGTCCTGAGCCACCCGGCACCCTTCGATGTAGGCGGCAAGATAACGCTCCAGGGCTGGGCCATTTTTCGCCGCCCATGGGCGCATGACAAAAATTCCACTCGCCTGATAGGGCCCGAACAGATCGGTGGTCCGGCCCAGGCTCTTCGCGCCTTTGTCGCGGGCGATAAAGTTCCAGGGTGGATTGAGCAGCGTTGCGGCACGCTCGGGCACATTCAGGCCGTTGCTTCGTGCCTCGGAGCCGCCCAATGGATCGAGTTTGTAATCGACGCCGTCCCGCAGGCCCGCCTCGCGGAAGATCTTGCGTCCGATCAGCGCATAAGCGGTGTTGGGCGCATCAACCACATACGACTTGCCACGAATATCAGCGGGGCGGTTGATCTCGGGCCGAACCAGCAGTTCGTTCATGCCGCCATCGCCGCCTGCCACGATGACCACGTCGGCTTTGGCCACTTCGATCATCGCAATCGCATTGTCGACCGCAGCATGCGCAATATCGAACCGACCCGCTGCAAGCCCCTGCCGCTGGGCGGTTGAGTTCGGCGTGAATTGCATCTCAATGGTGAGGCCGCGGCGCGAGAAGTAACCGTTTTCCTGCGCCAGATAAATTGGAATATTGCTCGAGCCCCGAAACACGTTGACCTTCAACGTGACCGGATCGTTGGGAGGCGGCGCATGCTGCGGCGTCAGCGCACAGCCGGAAATCAGTGCCACGGAAAGCGTGGCCAGTGCCAGGCGAATCATCGGTATCTCCCTGTGTTTGATTCGATTTTCTTTGGAGCTGCGAGGCTAAACCGACCGCAGTCTGCGCGTTAATGCAAAGCACCACCCCGATCCGCTGAGGTCCCTATAATTCGGCGCCACGCGCACTGAATTGGCGCGAGCCAACGCGGAGCATCGATGACCCAGGACGCCACCCCGCAGGACAAGGCCCCCCTCCAAGGTGTGATCGTGCTCGAGTCGGGCGCCCGAATCGGCGCCGCGATCGCCGGATCACTGCTGGCGCAGTTGGGCGCGACCGTGATCTGCGTTGAGTCGCATGCAGCGGGCGCGTTCGCACAGCCCAAGTGGCACCATCGGCTAACGCTTGCTGCGGGCAAGCTCAGCATCCGGATCGACGCCGCGAACCCCTCCGATCGCGCGCTGCTCGAGCGCCTTGCATTGGCCAGCGACATTGCACTGCGCTGCAGCGACGCCGATCCGCTTGCCTATCAAACCGATGTGCTGCCCGCTCTGGCAGCGCGTGCCGTGCTCTGCGACCTGACCGCGTTTGGCGACACGGGCCCGCACTCGGGATGGGCTGCGACCGACGTGCAGATTCAGGCCTTAAGCGGAATGATGGACGCCACTGGGATGGCCGACTCCGCGCCGCTGCCGGTGGCCTTGCCGCTGCTTGAACATCTGGCAGGTATTCATGTGGCGGGCGCAGCCCTGGCCGCCTACAGGCTCTCCAGCGCCGGCCGTCAACACGTCAGCGTGGCGCTTTACGACGCAGCGTTCAGCGCCATGACCACGTTCCTGCCCGCCGCGCTGGGCGGCATTCGCAAGACGGCCAATCGTGTTGGAAATCGACACCCGCTGTCCTCGCCCTGGAATGTTTACCGGGCGAGCGACGGCTGGGTGCTTGTCTGCGCAGGCAATGACGACCAGTGGCAACGAATCTGCGGTCTGATGGGTCAGGCCGGCCGGCAACTTGCCGAGCAGTTTCCAGCGATCGCAGATCGGGTTGCAAAGGCTGATGCGGTCGATGCGGGCATGCAAGCCTGGATCGGCAAGCACACGATCGAAGTGTGCACGCGCGAGTTCGCCTCGGCCGGCATTCCGTGCGGCCCCATCGCGCCCATCGACGGCGCCGCCAATGAAGCCAACCTGAGTCATCGCGCGATGATCCATCAGGCTACTGATCCGGCCGGTCGGGCGATTTTTGTCGCGGGTTCGCCTTTCAGGATGAGCCGCTCACCCGGCCGCGCGCCCGCCTCGGTCAGTGCGCCCGATGCCGATCGGCCACTGGTGATGGAATTGCTGCGGGTTCGCAGCCCGCTGCTCGACACGATCGGTCCCGCACCGCGTTCATCCGACCGGCCGCTGGCGGGTATTCGTGTGCTCGAAATTGGTCACTACACCACGGCACCGGCAGCCTCCCGGCAACTCGCCGCGCTGGGTGCCGAAGTCATCAAGCTTGAACCGCCGGGTGGTGAGGCGGTCCGGCACTGGCCACCGATGAAGGGCGATCGGGCGGTTTTCTTCTCTTTTCAGAACGCCGACAAGCGTTCGCTGGTGCTTGATATTGGCAGCCCGGGTGACCTCGAACGATTGAAGCATCTGCTCGCGGGGTGCGATGTGCTGATCGAAAATCTGCGGCCTGGCGCGCTTGCCCGCAAAGGCCTGACACCGCAGGCACTGCATCAGCTCAACCCAAGGCTGGTCGCCTGCTCAATTTCGGGATTCGGTGTCGACTCGGTATATCCCGGGCGCCCTGCATTCGATACGGTTGTTCAGGCCATGTCGGGGCTGATGGATCTGAACCGCGCCAACGACATTCCAATGAAAACCGGGCCATCGATCGCCGACGTGATGGGCGCGGCGTTCGCGGCCACCGCCATCCTGGGCGCGCTCGAGGAGCGGCGTCGTTCGGGGCTGGGGCAATTCATCGATCTGTCCATGCAGGACATCTGCGCCTGGACCACCCAGATGGCCTGGAACGGACAGGGTCTGCCGTTACCGCCACGGGTGGAATCGGGCGACCAGGGTTTCCATCTGAGCGACGGTTCGACCCCATCGGGTGAGCCTCGCATCATTCCGGTGCTGGGCATTTTCGATGTGGTGCATTGCGAACAGACCCTCGCGCGCAAGCTCTGGCTTCAAGCCCGCGCTGAAGATGATTGCGAACAAACCGTTATCCGCTGCCCCGCGCGGTTTGCCGCCTGCCCCGACCCGGTACCAGTACCCGCACGGGCACTCGGGATCGACAGCGATGCGATTCTGCGCGAGCTGGGCGAGCGCTAGACGTTTATCAGACGCTCGCGCGGCGGGCGGGCGGTCGCATTGGCGCGACACGTTACCGCTGCGTTATTTGCACTCCCGGCAGGGCCGAACTACAGTTGAAGGTTCCCGATTGCCGTTCGAAGCCTTCCATGCCGCGCACGACCGCCAGTCCCGCCACACGACGCAAATCGCGCAAAGCGGCGCCAGACGCGTCTGACCAGGCAGCGTCCAAAGCCGGCGGTTCGGCCGGCCGAGCACGGAAACCTCAGGCTTCGTCCGAGGCCTCGAAGCCCAAACGCCCGCGTCGGGCCAAGGCTGGCGCAGTCGCCGCGGCGGACAGCATCGAACATGGCTTTGTCCCCAAGGCGCCGCCGCCTGGCGCACCCGCGGCACCGATGCTGCGCCCAGCCGACGCCGACGCAGCATCTGGACCGTTGGCGGTCGGTGCGGCCACCGTTGCCGCGCAGCCCAGCGCGCCCGTGGCAGCACCGGTGCCGCGCCACCGCTGTTCGGCTTGCGAGTACCCGCTGCCGCGCAGCGCACGATTTTGCAGGCGCTGTGGTGTGGCCCAGCGCTCTGCAGGGCCGACCACGCTGGTCGCCCCCACGCTGGTCGCCGACGCGCTGGTCACCGACGCGCTGCCTGCTGCCGTGCCGGTTCAGCCCGTGCAGGCCGCGCAGCCGGTGGATGTTCCGGAGCCACCCGTGACGGGCGGCTCAAGTTGCGGCGCATGTGGAATGCGGCTCCCTTCGCATGCGAAGTTCTGCCGAGCCTGCGGCGCACTGCAACTGCGAACGGCTGAGCAAGTTCCCGTACCGGCTACCGTTGAAGCGGCTGCGCCAGTTGAGCCACCGCCCGAGCTGACGACCGTTGCCAACATGCCGCCCCGGGTCGAGCCGACCACAGAACCCCTCGAGCCGCCCGCTATCGCAGTCGCCGAAGACCAGGTTGCCGCGATCACCGCACCCATCCCGGAGCCGCCGCCAACCCAGCCGTGCCGCGCATGCGGTGAGGCGCTTCCCCTGGTCGCCCGCTTTTGCATGTTCTGCGCGGCGCCACAAACGCTACCGGCCGTCGCTGAACCCGAGCCTGAACCGCAAGTTGCCGTCGCAGCGGCCACAGAGATAGCGCACGATGCTGAGGTTGCCGCGCCCGCTGAGCCCGCTGAGCCCGCCGCGCCCGCCGCGCCCCCTGATCAGGCCCGCGCGGACGAGCCACTTCAAACCAGCGAGCCCCCCACACCGCCGATCGCATCGCCGAGCCCGGTGCAAGCCGAAGCGCCCCCCGAGGACCGACCCAGCTTGCTCGAACCCGATGTCATCGAGCGTCTGGAACAGGCGCGCAACGACATCGACGTCATCGGTCGCTCGCTCGACTCGCTCACGCGCACCCTGACGCCCCGCAGTCCGGTACGCCCTAAAGCGCCGTCGACGCGGCGAGCTCACTGAAGGATTTGCGATGTACTGCATCGAGTGCGGCGCGCCCATTGAAGCCACGGCCAGAATCTGCGGCGCGTGTCGGTTTCCGCAGCCGCTTGAAGAATTCGCCGATGTGGAGCCCGCGCTTGCGGCCGCTGCGCCATCGCTTGCTCCGAAGCCGGTATTCCCGGTACGCCTCGAAGACACCCCACAAAAAGCCAGCCACAAGCCACGCGTTGCCACGGCACTCGCCGTGTTCATCGCCCTCTGCATTTCCACCGGTTTATCGGTTTACCTGTTGACCCGCGTGCCGGTGGTCCCCAAAAGCCCAGCATCAACCAGCACCGAAACGTCCACCGGAACCGAGGCATCGGCCAAGCCCGATACAACATCGGATCAGTCAGCCACCAAGCCCGACACACCAAATGCGCAAAATAACTGAACTGCAACGCTCGCCAGCCCGCCGCGCGCTGCTCACCGCGGCGCTGGCCGCCTCGGTCACGCCGCCCGCGTCCTTCGCCCAAACGACCCTGCAGAGCGACAAGCCGCTTCGGATCGTCGTGCCTTTCGCGCCCGGCGCGGGCACCGATGCGGTCGCCCGGCTGATCGCCCCCGCGCTGGCCCAGTCGCTGAACCGCCCGGTCGTCGTCGAAAATCGCGCGGGTGCATCCGGTGCGATCGGATCTCGGCTGGTCGCACAAAGCCCGCCCGATGGGCTCACGATTCTGCTGGTCGCCTCGCCGTTTACCACGGTCGCGGCGGTCAATTCGCGCGCCGGCTACGACCCCGTCGCCGACTTTGCCCCGATCGGACTCATCGCCTCGGGCCCGCTGCTGTGGGCCGGCAGCGTCCAGAGCGAGGCACGTTCCCTCGACGACTGGATCCGTCGCGCCCGCGAACGGCCGGGTACGGTGCTGTACGGCTCGGCCGGTGCCGGTGGCATCAACCACCTGATGCTTGAACTGCTAAATGCCCAAACCGGCGCGCAGATCGTACATGTGCCTTATCGCGGTACCGCACCCGCGGTCGTCGATCTGGTGGGTGGGCAGATCCATCTGCTGACAGGCACGATTCCGGCGCTGCTGCCGCATCTGCGCGAAGGTCGGATCCGCGCACTGGCGGTATCCACCAGCGCGCGCACGCCTTCGCTTCCCGATGTTCCTGGAATGCGTGAATCGGGATTCGACACTCTTGACGTTCGCAACGTGTTCGGCTTTGCCGCACCCGCCAAAACGCCCGCGAACATCATCGCGCAAATCGCCTCCGCCCTTGATGAAGCGATCAGGCAGCCTGCAATTCGCGATCGGCTCACCGCGGATGCGCTCGACATCGTGGCGCCCAACCCCGCCTCGATGGCACGCTTCATCGTTGACGACAGCCGTCGCTGGCAAGACCTCGCCACGCGTCACGGCATCCGGGTCGACGAAGGCGGCTAGTCACCGCCTTGCTTGAAGCGCTTCGGATCGGTAGTCTTTCTCGGTTGCCGACCTGGAGACTGCGCGATGAACTTTGATGAAACCACCCTGACCGAAGCGGCTGTTGCACGCCTTAGCCAATGCGAGGATCCGCGCTTCAAGCAGATCATGAGCTCACTGATCCGGCACCTTCATGCGTTCGTTCGCGACATCGAACCAACCGAAGAAGAGTGGTTTAACGCGATACGGTTTCTTACCGAAACAGGTCAGCGCTGTGACGACAAGCGTCAGGAATTCATCCTGCTGTCGGACACGCTGGGCGTCTCAATGCTGGTCGATGCGATCAATCACCGCAACCCGGCCGGCACCACCGACACCACAGTGTTCGGTCCCTTCTTCGTGGCCGGTGCGCCCGATATTGCGCAGTGGGGCAATATCGCTGAAGGCCTGCCCGGCACGCCCTGCTTTGTATCAGGTACCGTGCGCGACACCGATGGCAATCCCGTCGAGGGCGTTGCGATCGATCTCTGGCAAACCGACGGTATCGATGGCCTCTACGACGTCCAGACGCCAGACGGCAAGATGTTCGGTCGCGGCTGCGTGAAAACCGACGCCCAGGGTCGTTATGCGTTTCGAACGGTCAAGCCCATCAGCTACACCATTCCATCCGATGGCCCGGTGGGCGGCATGCTTCGCAAGATGGGGCGTCACCCATGGCGGCCCGCCCATGTGCACACCATGTTGCAGCGTGAGGGCTATCGGGCCATCACGACCCATCTGTTCGTCAAGGGCGACCCCTGGCTGCAATCCGACGCGGTGTTCGGCGTCAAAGATTCATTGATCGTCGATTTCGTCGATCAGCCGCCCGGCACAACACCCGATGGCGGTCGCAGCGACGTTGCCTTCAGCGTCGCTCACTACGACTTCACCATGGCGCGCGCGTGAAACCGGTTCGGATCGCCTGGATCGGCTGCGGCAAGCTCGGGCGACCCATGGCCGCGCACCTCGTTGCAGCCGGACACCCGGTGCGTGCATTCGATATTGATGCAGGCTCGCAGGCTGCGCTGGTTGCGCTCGGCGCACAGCCTGCCTCGTCGATTGCCGAGGCCTGCGAGCAGGCAGAGATCGTCTTCAGCTCGCTTCCCGATGACAAGGTGCTGCTTGAAGTCAGCTGCGCGCCGTCCGGCGTACTGGCCCACCTCGCGCCTAGTGCAATCTTCGTGGACACCAGCACGGTGTCACCGGCCGCATCAGCACAGGTGGCCGCGCATGCCCGCACGCTCGGTCGACACTATCTGCGCGTGGCGGTATCGGGTAACCCGGTGATTGCCGAGGCCGCCCAGCTCACCACATTCGCCTCAGGCGAACGCGCTGACTTCGCAAGGGTTGAGCCGCTGCTTGCCCACTTCTCGAAGCGGATTTTTCTGGTGGGGTCCGATGAACAGGCGCGCACCTTGAAACTGGTCATCAACCTCATGATTGCCGTATCAGCGGGCATGCTGGGCGAGGCCCTCGCGCTGGGCGAAAAAGGCGGACTCGACTGGCAGCAGATGCTCGAGGTGATCAGCGAAAGCGCGGTCGGCTCGCCCATGGTGCGATACAAAACGCCCCCGCTTGCAAGCCGCGACTACACCTCTACGTTCTCCTGCGAGCAGATGGCCAAAGATCTCGACCTGATTCTTGCGGCGTCGGCGCAATACCGGGCGCCCGTGCCGCTGGCAGCACAGGTCAGGCAAACCTACGAGTCACTGATCGCAAACGGCAGCGGCGGAAACGACTACATCGCCACCGTACGGCATGCCGAGCAACAGGCCGGGCTCGATAGCCGTGATGCGGGCGAGCCACCAGTCGGTGCCTGACCCGCACCATCAGCAGTAAATAGCCCCCAAGCAATAGCGGTAACCATGCGAACCAGGCGGTGGGTGGCGGTGCCAGCCCGAACACCGGCGCGAGCGGACTGAATGGAAGGCTGATGCCCGCCGCAAGCACTGACAGCGACGCAAGAGTCACCGGCCACGAGGCGCGTTGGCGCATCAGCGGCAGCTCCGGTGCCCGGATCAGTTGCACCACCAGCACCGACAGCACATTGCCAAAGTTAGCGCTTGCAGCCATCCGCAGATAGCGGTTCATGTTGCACAGCGCAGCGCGGCCCTGCATCACGCCTGCGTCGATCACCAGCAAGCTCTTCTGCAGCAGCACGACATCGGCCGCTTCGCGCGCCACATCCACCGCTGAATCGACCGAGATTCCCACGTCCGCAGCGCGCAGCGCCGGCGCATCGTTGATCCCGTCCCCCAGGAACCCCACCGAACAACCCGCCCGCTTGAGCGCCTGCACGATACGCTCCTTCTGATGCGGGGTCAGCCGAGCAGCCACTCGAGTGCGCGCAAGCACCCGGTCGAGCGCTGCGTCATCCAGGGCATCGATGTCGGGGCCACGAAGCACCTCCGACGTCGGCAATCCCACGCGGTTCATCTGCTGCTGCAATGAATTGCCTGCGGGTGTCTGTACCACGGTCGACAGCGCAATCGAGCCAAACAGCGTCGAGGCTCCTGTCGCGAGTACCACCGCTTTAGCACCGCCCGACACAACGGTGGTGCCCATTAACACCAGCGCAGGCTCCGTAAATAGGCCCGCCTCGGGTGTGCCGAAGCGCTTCGCATCTTTTTCAACCGGAAGCGACTCGCCAGTCAGGCTCGCCTGTGCAGCGAACAATTCCCGCGAATCGATCAGTCGACAGTCGGCAGGCACCCTATCGCCGGCCGCGAGCATCACGATGTCGCCCGGCACGAGCCCGCTCATTGGCACTTCGATCGGTGACGGCACCGCCGTCGCTGGATGCCCCGAGGGCATACGCACGACAGTAGCCGTGCTGCGCACCATCAACTGCAGGCGTTCGAGGGCGCGATGGGCGCGTCCCTCCTGCATGAGACGCAGCACACGCGACAGGACGACCATCACCCCGATCACTGCTGCAGCGCGGGCATCGTTGGCAATCCATGCGAGCGCCGCGAGTGATCCGAGCAGCACGTTGAACGGACTGACCGCGCTGCGAACGGGTTGCAGCCAACGCGTCCAGGCGGGTTCGCGCGGCAATTCGTTGCGACCAAACCGTCGCAGCCGCGCGGCCACCTCGCGCGCGGACAGCCCCTCGGCTCGGGTATTGAGTTCGACGAGCAGCTGCGCGATCGGCAGCGATGCGGCGCGATGTAGGCGCTCGGCGTCAGAGGCGGGCGCTTCCTGTCTGGCGCCCCGCGCACCCACCCGCTGCTGCGCGGGATGCCGTCCGACACCCCGCAATGTCAGCCATCGGTGAAACAGGGCCAAAACCGGCGCTGCAACCAGACCACCAGCATTCACCTTGAACGGGGAAGAGGCTGTCGATGCTGCCGCGCGATCAGGAAGAATGGCCAGCGGTCACCGGGCTATTGTTGATCCGTGGCAGAACGCTTTCGCGGATGGATGATCCAGGTCAGCGATTGTCGGGCGTGGGCTGCGTGAGCACGTCGCGCATCCGCCATGCAACGATCGACCAGGCGATCAGGCCTTCCACCACCATCAACTGCAGCGCGGTCGAGGCACCAACCCGGTCGGCGGTCCAACCGAGAAGCAAAAATCCCAGGGGCCCGGTGCCGATTGAAATCGAGAGCAGGCCCATGAGTCGGCTGCGTGCGAATTCGGGTGCGCCGATCAGCACCAACGTTGCCTGCATTGAGGTAAAGCAGGCAATACCAAGCCCGGAAATCAGCAATGCGGTCCAGGCCAGGGTGGCATTGGGCGCAACCGAAAACAGCGCCATCATCAGCATGAAGATGATGCATCCGGATGCAAAGAATCGGCCATGGAATCGAATTCGATGACCGTAGCGAACAATGACCAGCGAACCCAGCGTCGCACCGATACCTTCGGCTGCGGTCAGCAGCCCCACCATCGCTGCCGAGAGCTGCAACTGCTGGTCACCCACCACGGGAATCATGCTGGCTCCCGGGAATCCAAACAGGTTGAAAACCAGCGACATGCTGATCGCCAGCAGCGCCATCCGGTTGGTACGCGCCAAGGCGATTCCCTCGCGCAGATTACGAAGGAAACCGCTGCGGCGCGGCACGGCGCGCTTGCGCTCGTCGATTTGCATGACAAGCCGTAGCGTCACAACATGCATCACCGTAGAAAAGATGAACGCGCCTGTGAGGCCAGTCCATTGCAGCACCAGGCCCCCCATGAGCGGCCCCAGCATCTTGGTGATGTTGTTGGAGGTTGTGTCGATCGCCATCGCTGCAACGATCTGGGTTGGCGGAACCACCGAGCCCAGCAGCGAGCGTCGCAGCGGCAACTCGGCCGCCCAGTAAATGCCCGCGGCCAGGGCGCCAATGGCCAGATGCCAGACCTGCAGCCAGCCAAGCGCCGCCAACACCGCCTGCAGCAACGTGAGTCCAATCATCATTCGGACCAGAACCAGGTAGGTGCGCCGCACGCCGAATCGGTCGGCCGCCATTGCCAGAATCGGACCCGCTGGTGCAAACGGCAGGATGCGCAGCATGGCGATCACCGATGCCAGAAATGCTGACCCGGTGATGTCAAACACGTAGATGCCCACCACCACGATTTCGAGCCAGCGCACAATGCCGCCGCACACGCCAGCCAGCCAGATTCGGCGAAACGCAGGGTTCGAGAGCGGGCTGTCAGGATCGAACGTCACGGGTGGATACACCCTCTCCTGGAGGTGGACAGTGGTCCGGTTGGCAGAAACGGTCAGGCTGACCCGCTGGTCGATGACCCACAACAGGGGTACAGTACCAGTCGCGCATCGCAGATGGCGCAAACCCGCTCTACGATGCCTCTTTCCAACCATACTGAAAACACGGGTTGTCTTCTGATGAAACGTCTATCTCTGATTCTTGCAGCCGTGGTCGCCAGCGCGCTCGTGGGCTGCGGCGACTCCACCAGCACATTTCGCGTGCTTACCGCCGGCGACAGCCTGAGCGACTCCGGCACCTTCGGCTACCGGTTCACGGTCCAGGGTACCGCGACCGCGCCCAACCGGGTCTGGACCGAACTGGTAGCGGCCGGGGTTGGCATGGAAACGCCGTGTCCGCGGTACGGCTTGACGAACACTGGGGTCGCACTCAATGCAGCGGCCGCTCAGTGCAATGGGTATGCCGTTGCGGGCGCGCGAATCAATCCGGTTGGTCAGGCTGATGACACCACGCCCTTATCGGTCATTCAGCAGCTGAAGGACCTGACACGTGAGCGCAAGCAGCTTAGCAATCGCGACATCGTGCTCATTTCCGGAGGTGGCAACGACGCGGCGACCGTCTTCGAATACTGGCTTGGGGCGAACAGCCCGGACGCTGGGACTGCGGCTGCTTCGGCCGCTGCCTTCCGGTCGCTCATGGTCGAACTGCTGGGTGAGGCCAACGTACCCGCAACGCCAGATGCCAACCAGCGCAACGGCCTCGCAGTGCAGTACATGAGCGCGCTTGCGAATCTGCTCGAAACTACGGTGCGCGATCAGCTTCTGGCGAACGGCACTGCTCGAGTCGTGATTGCCAACGTGCCTAACATCACGCAAACGCCGAGAATGGAGGCGGTGCTTGCAACCATCGCTGACATTCCTACCCGTACAAACGTGCGGGGCCTCGGCTTGGCGCTCGTGAACGCGTTCAACAACCAGTTGGCGACCCGTTTCCAGGGCGAATCGAAGGTTGCGGTCTACGACCTGATGAAATCCCTGGATGCCTGGGTCAACGACCCGCCGCCTGAGTTCACCATCGCCAACACACCCGCCTGCCCAGCCAGTGCACCAGGCAAATACTCGATTTCCACCTGCAGCGCGGCCCTGTTGTCCTCAGCCGAGGTTGCAGGCGTAAGGCCAGCCAACTGGTGGGAAACCTACCTGTTTTCTGACGACTTCCACCCCACACCTCGCGGACATATCGAAGCCTCCAAGCAGGTGCTGGAGATCGTTCGCGCCCGCGGCTGGAACTGATTCGC
>Ga0169931_10006020_pt1 | contig 18372 bp, 15 predicted proteins | sample Kivu_15m_20L_FD_129675 | JGI IMG/M metagenome (GOLD analysis project Ga0169931, IMG submission 129675) | Freshwater microbial communities from Lake Kivu, Western Province, Rwanda to study Microbial Dark Matter (Phase II) - Kivu_15m_20L... | ecosystem: Environmental > Aquatic > Freshwater > Lake... | reverse complement strand
GGCGGCAAGTAGGCGTTCAGCACCCAAGTCAATTTGCATTTGGACATCGCCGTAGGCTACGGGAAAGGGATCGTGGGTAATTTGCCAGCCCTCAATCAGGAGAGCTTCTTTAACCACATCATGAACAAATCTTTTGCCATTAGTCATCATCTCCCGAGTCTCTACCCATGCGATATTTGATGTCGTAGTTGATGAGGTCGTCGAGTTTTTCGTCGGTGAAGCCGTAGCGGCGGGCAACACAATTTCCATGGTGATGCGCTCTTCCCGCTCCTCGTCCTGTTCTACTTTCGCCATAACAGCACCCCCGTATTCCTGAATGGTACACCCAGACTAAACCTCAACGCCCTTTTCCGAGGTCGGCGTGAATAACCATCTCAACTCCCAACCCGATCAGAAGCAACAACTCGACCCAGGAGAGAATCATCACTCCGATTGGTGGGTTGGGAACCAGGAACCAGAACGCTCCCGGTGCAATTAACCGTGAAACGACCAAGGACAGATGGTCAAGCGATCGCGAAGGCGACAGATGGAGGTATGACAAGGGCGATCGCGACTATATCTTCAGCTTCCAGTCGTTGGACTTCACCGATCGCCTGGTGATGGTAGCGATCGCTAGACCCATAGGCACTATGGACTGGCTCAGTATCAGCAATAATGCCTGTCAATTGAGCTTTTGGCTGCTGAACCAGTGTCGAAACTGCCTGACCAGGCTGTTTTCGCCTATGGGAGCTTGCGTCTCATTTTGAGGAAATCGCAATTCGAGAAATCGGGTGATGTCGCTGGCTTGCAGCAGGGGAAGGGCAATGCTGCGGTTGCAGGGTAGATATTGGCCATCCTGTAACTGGTAGAGGGTGAGCGATCGCCCGTCGTAGCGCCAGAGTTCTGGAACGCCCAGGTCGGCATAAATTGATAATCGATCCAGAGAACTGCTGGTAATATCCACTTCAACGGCCAGATCGGGGGGTGGAAAATGCGCTAAATCAATCTGCTCAATGTCTCGCACCAGTGCCTCGTTCTGAATGTAGTAACACTGATCCGGCTCTAATCCCCTTGCCAGATCTTCCCGAGCGCAGGTGCGTGAACCCAAGCTACGAATTTCCAGATCAAGTTCCTCGGTTGCGGTTTCGATCAGACGGCCCAGCAGTTTTTTGTAGGTTTCATGGGGATCAAGGGGCATACGGATTTCGAGGGTGCCGTGATCGTAGGTCAGCCGAATTGCCGGTTCCGATTCAAAATCTCTGATCAGAGACTGATAGGTTCGCCAACTGATATTCCCGAGAATGACCCGATCGGGGCTTTGGATGAGGGTGGCAGTCATGGCGGTTCCCAGAAGGGGGGTTAGCTATGTCTAGTATGGAACCCGTGGGCTTATCCAACAATGCAGGCGGTTGACTATGGGGCCGCCCAGCTGCCAACGCGTGAGGGGGATAGCCAACTGAAGTCAGCCATCCCCCTCACGTTTTTTAAGCCAACCGGTTGCCCTAGGTTGGCATTAAGCGGCCATGGCACTGGTCTTGGATCGGCGTTTGCCCATGGCTTTGAAGCGTTCACCTAGCTGGTCGGCCACGCTCTTGATGCCGGGGGAGTGGCGGGAGGCGGTTTTGGCGTAGTCGTAGACCAGCAGGCTACTGGCCATCGATTCGCTGCCGACGGCCAGCAGGGTGTTGGCAACGGTTTCGGTGAGCTGCCCTAGCAGGCCCAGCACTTCGCTGAGGGCGACGGTGAGCTGGTAGTCGCGGTTAAATTCGGCAATGTCAAAGTTGCCGGGCGGTTTGCCAATGCCCTGGTTGCTGGTGATTTTGACCAGGCATATACCCTGCTGTCGGCAGAACTCCGCCCGGACCTGACGCCCGATCGCCTGCGCGAAGCGTTTGAACGCATGATTGAGTGCGGCGATGGGCCACCCACCGATGTGGAGCTGATCATCACCCTGGAGCAGTGGCAGTTGCCCGAGCAGCGCCCCACGGATCTGGGCTGGGCCTACGTGGCGATCGCAGGCGATGGCTACTCAGAAGCTGTCAACGTTATTGTCAAGGCCACAGCGGGCCAGCCTGCTATTCGCTACCTAGAGTGGGGCCGTCCCTAGTACCCCTAGGAGGTATTCACCTGGCCCAAACTGTGGGTTAATGGCAAAGGTTAACCCCTGCGTCTTGCACCTTAAGCACTAGCTATGACTGAAACAACCAATCCCCAAGTATTTTTTGATATCACCATTGGTGGCGTACCGGCGGGCCGCATCGTCATGGAACTACGGGCCGATGTCGCCCCCAAGACCGCCGAGAACTTCCGCGCCCTCTGTACAGGCGAAAAGGGAATGGCTACCACCAACCAGCCCCTACACTTCAAAGGCTCTAGCTTTCACCGCATCATTCCCGGGTTCATGTGCCAGGGGGGCGACTTTACCCGTGGCAATGGTACCGGCGGCGAGTCGATCTACGGCACTAAATTTGCCGACGAAAACTTTATTCTCAAGCACGACACCCCAGGGCTGCTGAGCATGGCCAATGCTGGCCCCAACACCAATGGGTCGCAGTTCTTTTTAACCACCGTGTCCACCCCCTGGCTCGACGGCAAGCACGTCGTCTTTGGCCGCGTAGTCGAGGGTATGGACGTGGTCAGCACCATGGAGCAAGTGGGCAGCCGCAGTGGCCAAACCTCTGAACCTGTGGTCATTGCCGACTGCGGCGAACTGTAGCCCCAGGGCGCTCACGGCCTAACTATAAATTGGCTTGAAGCGGCTTCTGCCTCAGCCCATAGCTCATCCAGGATCTGGATGAGCTATGGGCTCGAATCTGCTAGCGTCGGGTAAATTTTTGCTTGACAACCAGCCACAGAAAGGGAAAGTCATCTAACAAGTAGCGTTTCCACAGGCGGCGAGGCTCGGTACTCAGCCGGTAGAGCCACTCTAGGCCCAGTTTGCTGATCAGTTCTGGAGCACGAGGTTTATTGCCCGCTTCAAAATCAATCGCGGCCCCCACCGCCAGAAAAATATCGATGGAGGGCAACTGATCTCGGTACTTGGCAATCCACTTCTCCTGCTTGGGTGCCCCCACCCCCACCACCAGCACATTCGCGGGAGACTGGCGAATCATGGCCAAAATTCGTTCGCACTCGGCATCGTTTTGCTCAAAGCCAAAGGAGGGTGAATGGGCCTGCACAATGATCGGGCGACCAATGCGAGCATTGATGCGCTCCATAGCCCTAGCGGCCACCCCGTCAGCCCCGCCCATGAGGAAAATCTTGATCTCCTCGTTATAGCGGTGGTGCTCACAGAACATGGGGAACAGATCAGAACCCGATATCTTGGCTTTGATGGGGGTGCCCAAGAACTTAGAGGCGTACATTAAAACCTGGCTGTCGCAGACGCGATAGTCGGCCTGGCTGTAGGCCTTGACAAAGTCCATATCGGTCTGAAGCTTCATCAGGTGGTCAACGTTGGGGGTAAATACCACGCCACGCTTGAGCCGACTTAAGAAGTCATGCACCGACATATTGTCGATGGGAATATTAAGGATGTCGACCTGGTTTTGAATACGTTCGTACTGCTGTCTACGCAGTTCGCGGGCCGTAGACTCTAGGGCGACCTTACGAAACTGTCGATACAGCTGCTTGACATCCTCGGGGGGAACGGTCTGAGCCGCTTCAGATACCGGAGGGGTCGGCTCCTGCTTAATTTCTAGCAGAGTATCCTGCTTAACTTCCAGCAACGTAGTATCCCCAAGGTCGCTGGGAAGTAAACCCTGCTCAACCGAGGGATCATTGTCCTGCATAGCAACCTGCGTAGTAAGCTGTGACTCCATGTGCATATCTCACGTCGAGAACCAGGAGATAATTGAGTTAATGACAGTAGTAGGTCAAATATGTGCCTCAGAGGTTGTTTGAAAAGGGTTGTCCCAGGTATAGCTTGCCGCCAAGAGACAGTCAAAACGCTGAATTTTGAGGCCATTAGCCTAGAACCTAGGTATAACCTGAGACGCTCTTTGGCTTTTCAAACAAACTCTTACCTGAGGCTGAATCTATCTTTCCCTTGTTTTAAGGTACTACCACCTATATTTCTTCTATTGCAGCGCTAGGCCCAAGCCCAAGGCTATAACCGAATAAACCTGCTTATCACATCAGTAGCATTATTTATCTATACCGGTTCCTGAACGCATGAGGTACACCTCGACTGAGAGAAGCCTTGGAACTCATAGACTTGGGCAATTGACCTGTACCTCATCCGAGTGAGAACCGCTATATATCTAATGGACTTAGGAGAAGATGTCTGCACAATTGGCCCTTTAGCCTCATCTAATTCACCTGTTGACTTTACTCATCCTAAGTCAGCGGCATCTGACAGTGGCAGAATTCAAAGCTGGGTTCATAAAAGCTAAACACCTATGTAAAGCCGGTCTAGTCCAAGTTTTTTTAGGGCACATAAGCTGTTAGGCATTCAAACTGCACTAGTACAATCGCCTTAAAAGCCTTATGGCAAGGGCTTCGCAGAGTCCAACATGCAATTTAGATGCTCAACAGCTTAGCTCCTTTGACCTGATATCAGTCAAGGATCAGAATGAGAACGGCTCTCAGCCCCGGAATGACTCCATTGGGGAAAATCGTCATTATCTTGCCTTAAAATTCTAGGGCTTGCCATCTCCCATCACAAAGGGTTCCCACTCAGGACGCTGAACTAAGCCCAGAGGGAGCTGGTCATCAAAATCCCGGATGGGCAAGCAACTGCAACACTCTTGGGCGGAGTGTGCTGACGGGGACAACTAGTACATGTGCTTTAAATTAGAGATTTTCGTCTGCTGGCTAAGGGCTCAGACGATGCCCCTGATCCTTTACACTAAGAACTGCGAGGAAGTCTTCGGTGCTGGTGATGATAGCCCTGGAGGTTATCTTCTTAAGGTACCCTCAGGCGGCGTTAACCGACCCAGGGCGCAATACGTTTTAGTGATTTGCCCATGAGTTCTCCCCCTCGCGACGTTCAAATCTATGCCATGGCGGCGGGTACTACGGTGCTGCGCTGTCGCAGCTGGAATCGCCTGCGGTTTGAGATCGAGTACGGGCTCGAGCGGGGTACGACCGCCAATAGCTATCTGATCCAAGGCGATCGCACCGCCCTGATTGACCCTCCGGGCGAGTCGTTCAATGAAATCTTTTTGGCGGCCCTAGAGCGCCATATCGATCTATACCAGCTCAACTACATTATCTTGGGGCACATCAACCCTAACCGAGCAGAAACCTTGAAGATTCTGCTCAAGCGACTGCCGGAGGTTACGGTCGTGTGCTCTAATCCGGCGGCCCTGGCTCTGAAGGATCTGTTGCCCGATGCCTCACCGCGGCTACGGGCGATTCGCAGTGGCGAAGATCAACTCGATCTGGGCCAGGGCCACCATCTGAAATTTGAGCTGATTCCGACCCCTCGCTATCCAGGGGGGCTGGCCACCTTTGACCCCTATACCGGGGTGCTGTACTCCGACAAGTTTTTTGGTGCCCACCGCTGCGACGATGCTGTGTTCGACCTCAGCTGGACTGATCTGCTAGAGGATCGCCGCTACTATTTTGACTGTTTGTTTGCCGCGAGTAGTCGACAGGTGCAGGTGGCCCTGGGGAAAATGGCTACCCTGCCCCTGCAAACCTTGGCACCGGGCCATGGGCCGGTGGCGCGCTACAGCCCGCGCGAGCTGTTTCAAAGCTACCGCGACTGGAACCAAGCCCAAACCACCCAGGAACTCTCGGTGGCGCTGATCTACGCATCTGCCTACGGCAATACGGCGACCATTGCCCAGGCGCTGGCACGGGGCATCACCAAGTCGGGAGTGGCGGTGGAGGCCATTAATGCCGAGCAGGCCAGTCCCGACGAGATTAAGACAGCGGTGGAAAACTCAGCTGGTTTTTTGCTCGGGTCGCCTACCCTAGGTGGCCATGCGCCTACCCCGATCCAAACAGCCCTAGGCATTGTGCTGTCGACGGCGTCTAAGACTCAGCCCGCTGGGGTGTTTGGATCCTTTGGCTGGAGTGGCGAGGCGATTGATTTGTTGGAGAGTAAACTCAAAGACGGCGGTTATTCCCTAGCCTTTGAGTCGATCCGGATTAAATTTACCCCTACCGACGTCACCCTCAAATACTGCGAAGAAGTGGGCACTGACTTTGCCCAGTCGCTCAAGAAAGCGAAACGGGCTAAACAGCCTCGTACCCCGGCCTCAGCGGTGGATCAAGCCGTGGGTCGGATTGTGGGGTCGTTGTGCATTGTCACGGCCCGCCAGGGGGATGTCTCGAGCGCTATGCTGGCCTCCTGGGTGTCTCAGGCGTCCTTTGCGCCGCCGGGTTTCACGGTGGCGGTGGCTAAGGATCGGGCAATTGAGTCACTGATGTATCCAGGCAGTTCCTTTGTGTTGAATATTTTGGCGGAGGGGCGTCACCTAGGGCCCATGAAGCATTTTCTCAAGCCTTTTTCCCCGGGAGAAGATCGCTTTGAGGGGGTACCCATTGCCCTGGCTGAAAGCGGTGTACCTATTTTGACCGAAGCGATCGCCTACTTGGACTGTATCGTTGCCCAACGCATGGAATGCGGCGATCACTGGCTGGTGTACGCCACCGTTCAGGCCGGACGGGTGCTAGACGGCAACGGCAAAACGGCGATTCACCACCGGAGAACTGGCACCCACTACTAAGCGCTTTGGTGAGGCGCTTGAGTGAGGCGCTTGGGTAAGCACTTTGGTGAGAGCGCCTGGGACGACTGGGATTGATCGGGCGGTGAGTGGGCTGGAACGTTGATGGTTTTGCCGTGGCTGCGGCCTTGCCACTATTAAGCTGCGTAAACGACTGGCCCTGAATTGGTTACGCCATAACCGAATGTGCTACCAGTAGGGATACGGGTTAGGGGGCTAAGGGGCTTAACTGGAGCACTTTTCAGCCTGCTACAGGGCCAGCGGTCTAGAACGCCTTGATGGGGTGGCCGGTGGTTACAGAATGATACGGCCCTGTAGGCAGCACCGCCCGGCGGGAATTTAGCCTCTGGTGCCAACGATGACGGCTTAGCAATCGCCTTTAAAGATCAAGGTTTATGCCTGTTGTTTCTTACTGTTCCTATCGCAGCCAGGATTTGTCATCAGCCTATGCGTTTATCGATCGCTGGCTAGGTCATGCAAAGGCGAGTCATCAACCCCAGTTGGTTAGTTTGAGCTTTGACATTGCTCCGGTAGATCCGTTGGCGGTGTTGGCCCGGTTGGCCGATCGCCGCGATCGCCACCTGTATATGGAAAACTCCAGGGCCGGGGAATCGGTGGTGGGCTTTGGGACGACCCTGTTTTATCAAACCGATGGGGCGCGTCGGTTTGCCCATGTGCGGCGGTTTATTGATCAGTGGCGCAGTAAAACCCGTCGGTACAGCGAGGCCGGGGGAACGGCGGCCCTAGGCGGGGCCGACTGGGCCCGCTTTTTTTGCGCGTTCACCTTTTTTCCGGAGGGCGCGGGGGGAGATGGGGCCTTTCGAGCCGCGACGGTCATCCTGCCCCAGTGGCAGCTGGTGCAGTACGGTGCCCGAGGGGTGTTAACCCTCAACCATCTGGTGACGTCCACCACCAATGTGGGTGCCCTGGTCGACTCCCTAGCTGAACAGTTGCAGGCTGTAGAGCGCCTAGGGCAGCAACCCTGGGGAGAGCCTCTGGGTCGCTTAGCCCCGCCAGCCCAGCCAGCCCCAGAGGCCGGTCAGCGGTTTAAGGCAGCGGTTAGCCGAGCCCTGGGACATATGACGCGGCATTCGGTGCAAAAAATCGTGCTGGCCCATGCCCTTGACTGGGTCAGTATCGAACCCTTTCAGCCCCTGGCTTCCCTGGGGCGGCTACGACAGCGCTACCCCGACTGCCACGTCTTTTCCCTCAGCCATGGGGACAATAAAACCTTTATGGGGGCCAGTCCAGAGCGACTGCTGAGGCTAGCCCAGGGGAGGTTGGTGACTGATGCCCTGGCGGGATCTGCACCACGGGGAGCAACCCCCCAAGAGGATGACCGCCTGACTCAGGGACTGCTGCACAACCCTAAGGAACGGGGGGAGCACTGTTTGGTGGTGGAATTCTTGGCTCGACAGCTCCAGGAGGTGGGACTGCGCCCTCAGTACCAGCAACCGCCTGGGATCCTTCGCCTTTCTAATATTCAACATTTGCATACGCCCATGTGGGCCACCGTGCCTCGGCAAATTCATCCGCTGCACATTGTAGAAGCTCTGCACCCCACCCCCGCCGTGGCCGGAGTGCCGACCCGGGAGGCCTGTGACCAAATTCTGCGCTTTGAAGATTTTGAGCGGGGTCTCTACGCGGCCCCGCTCGGGTGGGTGGGGGCCAACGGCGATAGCGAGTTTATTGTGGGCATTCGTTCGGCTCTGATTGCCGATACTAGGGCTCGCCTGTACTCCGGGGCCGGGATTGTGGCCGGGTCTGACCCCGATCGCGAGTGGGCCGAAATTAAGCTCAAGTTTCGCGCCTTAGGGGAGTCGCTGGTGTAGACTACCTGCCCATGAGCTTTGATTTTTCTAATACCAATACCCTCTGGGCCTCGGTGCTGGCGGCAACCCTGGCCCGGCTAGGGCTAAAGGCAGCGGTCATTTCGCCCGGTTCCCGATCTACTCCGTTGACAGTAGCCCTGGCCAGTCACCCCAACCTTGAAGTCATTCCGGTGCTAGACGAACGCTCGGCGGCCTTCTTTGCCCTGGGGCTGGCCCGCCGTACCGGTCTTCCTGTGGCCCTCGTCTGCACCTCGGGCACGGCCGGGGCCAACTACTACCCAGCCCTGATCGAGGCCCGTGAAAGCCGGATACCCCTGCTGGTGCTCACCGCCGATCGCCCCCCGGAACTGCGGGACTGTGGCTCGGGCCAAACCATTGACCAGCAAAAACTGTTTGGGGCTTTTCCCGTCTGGTACGCCGAGCTGGCGGTGCCGGTGGCCGATGGCGATCTGCTGCGCTACCTGCGGCAAACCCTGGTGCAGGCGTGGCAGCGATCGCTCTACCCGGTGGCCGGGCCGGTGCATGTGAACTGCCCCTTTCGCGACCCCCTGGCCCCCGTGGCTGATGGCTCGGTGGAGCACTTGAAGGCCACCCTGGACGATCGCTTCTTGGCCGCTGTGATGCCCACCACCGAGGTTCTGAGGGGGGCTGGCACCGCCGCCGCTCTGCCGCTACTGGAAAATTGGCGACCGGGCGATCGCGGTTTAATCATCGCTGGCCCAGCCCAGCCCCTCGATCCGATCGCCTACTGCAAGGCAGTGGCCGCCCTGGCCGGGTATCTGGGCTGGCCCGTGTTAGCGGAAGGGCTCTCTCCCCTGCGCAACGCCGCTGCCCTCAATCCGTATTTGGTTAGCACCTACGACCTAGTTCTGGGCCTGCCTGCCTGGGCGGTGGACCTGGCCCCCACCCAGGTGATTCAGCTCGGCCCCCTGCCGACTAGCAAGACGCTGCGCCAGTGGCTGCAAGCCACCCAGCCCCGCCGTTGGGTACTCGATCCCGCTGGGGCTAACCTCGACCCCCTCCATGGCCCGGCCATCCCCACCCCCGTCGCCCTAGATTCCCTGGTGCTGTCTATACCGCCGTCCCAGCCCCATTGCCCCAGGTCTCCCTACCTGGAGCAATGGTTGGCCCTAGAACAGACCCTGCGTCACCATCTGAATGCCGCTCTGGACGCCCTGGCAGAACCCTTTGAGGGCAAAGTGCCCTGGTTGCTGGCCCGTTGTCTGCCCCTGGGCACGTCCCTCGTGATTGCCAATAGTATGGCCATCCGGGATGTGGAGTGGTTTTGGTCGCCGGGCGATCGCGGCATTCGTCCCTACTGCAACCGAGGGGCCAACGGCATCGACGGTACCCTCTCCACTGCCCTCGGCGTAGCCCACGGTGGCCCCCCCACGGTGCTGCTAACGGGAGATCTGGCCCTCCTCCACGACACCAACGGCTGGTTGAGCGTACCCCGGCTGCGCGGCCACCTGACCGTGGTGGTGGTCAACAACCACGGCGGGGGAATTTTTGAGCGCTTGCCCATTGCTACCACGCCATCCCCAGGTCCAGACCTGTTTGAAACTTTTTTTGCCACGCCCCAAACCATCGATCTCAATCATCTCTGTGCCGCCTACGGCGTTAGCTATGAGCGGGTTGACACCTGGGCCCAGATGGAGGCCAGCCTGGGTAGGCTACCTGCCCAAGGCGTGCGGCTGCTGGAGGTGCGGTGCGATCGCAAACAGTCCCATGCCCGTCGCCAACAGCTCCTGACCGCCCCATTTATTCACCCACCACTCTCCCACCCCTAAGCCTGGGGCAGCCAAAACGTAAACTCCGTCCCCTGCCCTACCTGGCTTTTGACCTCAATGGTGCCCCCCTGCACCTCCACCAAGCGGCGGCAGATGGTCAACCCCAGGCCAGTGCCACCAGAGCTGCGGTTGCGGGAGCGATCGGCCCGCCAGAAGCGCTCAAACACGTAGGGTAAATCCTCCTCAACGATACCAATGCCGGTGTCAGCCACGCTCACGTACACCCGTCCCGGCTGAGCCCAGGCGTTGACCGTAACCGATCCCTTTTCGGTGTAGCGCAGCGCATTGCTCAGCAGGTTGATAACAATTTGCTCAATGCGACTGGGGTCGGCGTAGACCGAGGGCAGATCTGGCGGACACTGCAGGGTAATGACCACCCCCTCCTGGCTGACAAATTGGTCGGCAAAGGGCCGCACCAAGCCGCTCAGGAGGGGGCACAGGGCGATCGCTTGGGCTTGGATAGGGAGGTAGCCTGCCTCCAGCTTAGACAGCTCTTGTAGGTCATTGACCAGGCGCTGAAGGCGGGTCGTTTCTCCCGCCAGCCGCTGGTATAGCTCGGGCTCGGGGGAGACAGTACCGTCAGCCAACCCCTCCAAGTAGCCGTAGATAATGGTCAGGGGTGTGCGCAACTCGTGGGTGAGGTCGCCAATCAACTCGCGGCGGTGCTCTTCGACCCCTTCCAGGTCTGCCGCCATGCGGTTAAAGCTGCTGGCCAACCGCTGAATTTCTATAATTTCTGAGGGCGGCACCCGTTCATCCATGTGGCCCGCCGCAAAGGAGCGGGTCACTTCGGCCATTTGATCCAGGGGCCGAATAATGCGCCGTGACACCCAGTAGCTCAGCCCTCCGGCGGTGCCGCCACCCACCAGAATGGCCCACAGCATGCCCCGACTCCAGGCCGCCTCAAACCCCTTCACCAACTGGGTACGCCGCTCCACATTCAGTACGCCATTCTCGTAGCGCTCAATGTAGACAACAAAGAGGCGCGGGCTATACAGGCGGCCAATGATCACCAGGGTGAGAATGCCCACCCCCATCACCGCTAGGTGCGAGAGAAACAGTCGGCTACGTAGGCTAATTTTGGCCATGGCATGGGGAGAATGAGAGCTGGGCCAGATCGGGGGCAGCACGAGTCCAGCAGGGCCAACTGGGCTAGGCGTCCACTCACGCAGCGGTGACAGGCCGTGGATGATGGACGTTCTAGGTGGGAGTGTTCTGCAGGTCGGGTTGTTCTTCGGGCAAAATAGCCCCCTCTACGGGGCAGACCTGCAGGCAAATACCACAGTCAATACAGGTTGAAAAGTCAATCCAGTACCAGTCGGTGCCTTTGGCATTTTTGCCCGGCCCTTTATGGATGCAGGCTACCGGACAGGCATCGACGCAGTCAGCTACGCCTTCACAAACATTGGTCACAATAGTGTGGGCCACAATCTCTCCTCACGGGCATAGAACGCTGGATTGGCCCTGGCCCAAACGCTGACTCCATGGGAGCCTTTGGCCAGAACCGGGGCATTAACCATCCCCCACGTTAGTTGAGAGCTTCAATATCTGGCAACCCATCGGGACCAATCCAGGCGATGCGGCTAATGCGCCGCTGGCGCGCCAGGGCGCGGGTCGCCGCTGGGGGTTCTCCGACCGACAGGTGAACTTCGGCTCGCACCAGGCTAGGGGAGGTGCGAAGGGTGTGGGCGTAGGTAAAGGCTGCGGCCGTTGCCTGGGGCACGGTGGGCACCACGAGCCAGTCGCTGGGGGGCGTATCCTGGGGCAGGTAACCCGTGGGCAGCAACGTCTGGTGCAGGGTTTCCATATTTAGAACAAAGCCAATGCCCGGAAAGCCTTGACCCTGGCCTTGAAATACCCCCAGCAGGTGGTCGTAGCGGCCTCCCTGACCCAGGACCTGGCACCCTTGGTCAGGACCTGTGACCACCTCAAACACCAAACCCGTGTAGTAGTCAAAGGGGCGAATGAGGCTCAGATCTAGGGTTAGGGCCGGGCCGGGGCGATCGCCATCTTCCCGGGTCACCTCCCGCAGCAGGGCCACCAACGATTTCAGGCCTGCTACCGTTTCCGCTGTATCCAGGTCGAGCTCAAGGTGGCCTAAGGCCTGGAGCACATCTTCAGGATGGCCCCGCAGGTCAAGCAGATACAGGGCATGCTGGTGCAACTCCGGCGGCAGACCCATCCTCTCTAGGGCCACCCGATCCAAGCTAGCGAGGGCCTGGCGCACCGCCTGACGTTGGTCGGGCGCAAAGGGCTCTAGCAAAGCCTGGGTCAGTTGGGCGTTGCCCAAGATCAAACACCAGGTGTCGAGATGGAGGCTCTTGAGACAGTCCATCAGCAGCAGCAAAATCTCGGCATCGGCAACCGTGGCCCCCGCCCCTAGCAATTCAACCCCCGCTTGGTAAAACTCCTGCTGGCTACCGTGGCTCCCCTGGGCCGCCTGGCGAAAGACGTTGGCGTTATAGTACAGGCGCTGGGGATAGGTGACGCGGGCCAGGCGGGTGACGGCGGTGCGGGCAATGGAAGCGGTCAGCTCGGGGCGTAGCCCCAGCCGTTTGCCAGCTGCAGGCTGGAGCTCAATCACGGCCTCCTGGTCAATGGCTCCACCGGCCATCAGGGTATCCATCCGTTCTATCGTGGAGGTAATGATGCGGTGGTAACCCCAGCGCTGAAAAACTTGCTCTAGGCGATCTTCAATCCAGTGCTTTTGGGCGACATCTAAGGGCAGCAGATCGCGGGCACCAGCCGGGGGGGGATAGATCATGATTTTTTCTTACCTCCAAAGAGACCAAAGAACCCACCGCCCTGATCGGAGGACTTAGGGTTAGAGGCTTTAGGGCCAGTCACCTTGGTGGCCCCAGATGTAGAGCCACTGCCCGCTTTATCTACCCGAGCCTGTACCGCGAGGGCTTTTTCGTCCTTGGGGTTAATGTCAAGGGCTCGCTTGGCATGAATGCGGGCCATGGTGGCCTGCCCAGCCTTTAGGTACAGGGTCGCCAGATAGCTGTGGCACGGGCCGTTGGTGGGGTAGGCCTTGACGGCTTCTCGCAACTCCAGAATGGCCCGACTATAGTCTTTGTCATACTCATATTCCTGGGCCCGATTGATATAGCTTTCTAAAATAGCCGACTGGGAATGGCGGAGAGAAGGCACCGTAGCTTGACCAGGGTTGGAAGACGCTGGCGTTGGCGCTGACGTTGACTGGGGTCTGGCTGATGCCGTTCCGGGCTGAGCCGAGGTGTCGTCCCTCAGACTGCTGCGGTACAGATAAACCAGGTTGAGTTCGCTCAGCTCACCCATAATTCTGGTGACCCCATCGAGTTGGTCAAACTGGCGCGCGGCCAGACCGTTAACCGCCTGGCGATAGGCAGCTTCAGCATAGGAGGCTTTGATTAATTCCTGGGCCGCCGCCGAGCTAACCGCAGGGGGACTACCGCTCTGGCGCAGGGATTGTCCTTTCAGCTTCAGCACCAGCAAATGCTCGGTACTGGATTTTTCTTGGCTCAGAGCTTCATAGGCCGGGTTTACCAGCTTCGAGAGAATTTCGCTGGCCTGCCGTGCTTCGGCGGCCGGAGCCTCCGATAGACTATCGGGATGAAGTTTGCGCGCAATGGTGAGGTAACGCTTGCGAACAGTCTTAGTATCGGCAGTAATGGGCACCCCCAGCACCGCATGGTAATCGTCAAAGTCAAATTGGAACAGACCTTGTTCTGGTTTCATAGTCACTTACCGGGGGGATGGCACAGAGGACATAGAAGACTGGCGAAACATTGTTAATGCTACCTAGCCAACCTCAGTTTAACCATCCCTACAACTTTTAATGAGGTTGAAGGCTGGGCAAGCTGGGGTAGCCGACAAAAGCATAGGGGCAACTCAGCGCACAGATGACTTGGCAACGATGGCCCCTGTCGCCACCGTAAATGCCCTGAGATATCAGCCACCTTAACTCGCTTTCATAGTGTAAAAGCAGAGGTTACCTGGCTTTTTAAACACCCTAGAGGGCACCCTCTAGGGGTGGTAAAACCAGGGGCTTAATTTGGCTGAGGGTTTGCCCCATGATCGAATGGATATGGCCGTTGGTGGCCAATAGCCGACCCGACATAACATCTAGGGGAGAACCATCGTAGGCGGTGACTTGGCCTCCCGCCTCCCGCAGGATCGCAATGCCCGCCGCGACATCCCAAGGCGAAAGCCCCCGCTCCCAGTAGCCATCCAGACGGCCGCAGGCCACGTAGGCCAGGTCAATGGCCGCCGATCCGCCTCGACGTACCCCCTGGGTCAGATGGGTTAAGTGGCAAAATTCGGCGTAGTTGTTGTCGGGGGTTTCGCGGCGATCGTAGGCAAACCCACTCACCAGAAGGCTCTGGGCCAGGTGGCTGGTGGTAGAAACCCGGATCGGTTGCCGGTTGAGGGTGGCCCCGAGCCCCGTGGCGGCGCGAAACAAGTCCCGCTGAATGGGGTCGTAGATGACCCCTAGCACCGGCTCTCCCTCGGCCAGCAGGCCGATGGAAACCGCACAAAAGGGATACTGGTGGGTGTAGTTGGTGGTGCCATCCAGGGGATCGATCGCCCACAGGAAGACGGCATTGGGGTTACCCAGTGCCCCCGATTCTTCGGCCAAGATCCCATGGTCAGCGGGAATATGACGGGCTAACACGGCCATTACCGCCGCCTCGGCGGCCCGATCGGCTTCGGTAACCAGGTCTCCAGGCCGTCCCTTCTCGTCGATGCTGGTCAGATTGCCCCAGTAGTGCTGAAGTACCGAACCGGCCGCCAGGGCAGCTTCGGTGGCGCTGTCTAGCCAGCGCTGCAAATCAGAGGGGTCAGGGAGAGGCATGGGTGAGGGTGAGGATAAAGGAACTGAGCAAAAGCATTAACTGCGTCTTCTTTTAGTCTTCTTCTAAGGGTAGGCTGCGGCGCACCTTGCCTTTACCAAAATAGCGGCCAAACTGGAGCTCGTAGACCTCATCTTCGTCTTGGGTCTCGGCCTGAAGGTTGCTGCGAGGGTAGCTGACGCACAGCAGAGCGTAGCCCTGGCGGCGTAGATCCGGGGAGAGCCCCATGGCCTCTGGCTGCTCGACCTCGCCCGACAGCAGGCGCACGGCACAGGTAGTGCAGGCTCCGTTGCGGCAGGCAAAGGGAAGTTCAACCCCCTGACTTTCTGCCGCTTGGAGAACGTAGCGATCCTCCGGCATCTCGACGGTGTAAATTCTCCCAGTTTGGCGGTCGTGGATGGTGACGGTGTGGGTACGGGCCATAGGATCGGGGGGTGGGGTCATGAAAACGGTGGATGAACAGCGCTGGATAGGCGATCGCGCCCACGGACGGGTAACTCCACCCGCTGCACCTCTATGCTCTCACGAAAAATTGCTCCCCGGTCAATCGGGCCATGGCCGCCCCACAAACCGTCCCGCCCCCTGTTATCTCGCCCCATTCTTTGATAAGATACCCATTCAGCGGTGATATGCCGCCGCCTGGAGAGATGGCCGAGTGGTTGAAGGCGCAGCACTGGAAATGCTGTTTAGGGGTGACTTTAACGAGGGTTCGAATCCCTCTCTCTCCGTTTTTATCGAACCTGGGGCTAGCACGATTCTGGCCACAAAGATACCGAAGTATCTTGCTTACTACCGAGGGCGCAGGGCTCTGCACCCCTAGTGGGGGTACAATCTTTTGCCAGAAATTTCTTGGGGCCATTGCTTTAGCCTTCCTAAGGTTTCAGCTTGTTGAAAGCTGTGGATAGGCCTAGGACGTCAGCCTAGGGCTGCGGGTCTAGATGCGCAGGAGCTGAGCTTCGTCGCCGAGGTTGTCGACGGTGGTTAGCCAACCGTTCTAGGCTCAGCGAAATCACCCCCAGGGTGACCAAAACGACCCCCATCCACTGGATAAACAGCAGCGATGATTTTTCGCCGGGGATAATCATCGTGGCCAAAATCGCCGTCACCACCGGGCCACTAGCTTCCACAATGGAGGACTGGGACGCTCCTAGCCGCTTGACGCCGTAGTCGTTCAGGACGTAGCCCAGTAGGGTCAACAACCCTAGCACCCCGGCTCCTAGATAAAGACCTAGCGGTTGAGTGGCCTCTCCTGGGGTCAGCCCGAAGAAGGAACCCAGGATTAACATCAGGCTGGTCAGAATAAAAATCGTCCCGAACTGCAGGAGGCTCATCGGCACCGGGTGGAGCCGCCGCATACTGAGCTGCATGGCCATGAGGAAGAACGCAAAGGCTATGCCAGCCAGCAGCGCTGCTCCTATGCCCCATAGCGATCCGCCATTGCCGCTGATGTCTGTATAAAGGCTGGGCAGAGCTGTAAACACAATGCCCATGCTGATCGCAAACATCACCACTAACCGCAGAGAGGTGGGGCGATCGCCAAAGAGAAACCAGGTTAGGGGCACCGTAATCAGCGGATACATAAACAGCAGGGTGACGGCAACCCCAGGCCCCACGTCGGCAATAGCCTGATAAATCAACACCTGAGACAGGAACAAAAAGCCACCGCTGGCCACCGCCTGGCCGAGGGGCCGCCTGTCAGCGCTCTGAAACAGTTGACGCAGATCACTCCACACCCGGGGGTAAAGCCGAGGGGTGACTAGGGCCAGCAGGGGCACAAAGACCACCATGCGCAGCCATAGCAGCCACAGCGCGCTGGGCAGGGTCATGGGCAACACCGCTTCTACCGGCAGCTGCCCCAGCACTTGCCCGCCATGGCCAATCACCCCCACGATCACGTTTTGCAGGGCTAGGGCCAGGGTTGAGATTATGACCAGCACCAGCCCGATCCGAGTGGCCCTGGAGCGATCGCCACTGAGGGAGGGGGAGGCTGGAACCTCGCCTTTGATCTCATCCTGGGGGGCGGGGCGGGGTGTCGCCGGAGGGTTCACCCTAGGAGGGTTCGCCATGGTTCCCAACGCTGGGCCAGGCGGAGCCCCCCCGGCTCGGGCGGGGCTAGGCTGGGGCCCCCGATAGGTTCTCATGGGCAGGGCAGGGCCCGAGGACGACTCCCCGTCGCTAGGGCTGAGATAACCGCTGGAATTGCCATAGACGCTGTTATAGGATGGCCCAGTGGTCATTGACGGCGGTGTGCCATTGGGCAGCGTGCCAGGGTAATTCTGAGCGGCTGGGCTGGGGGTCATGTGGCGTTGCAGCTGCTGACTGAGGCGAGCTACGAGCGCTTCTAAAATAGCCTCCCCCTGCTGCTCGACAGTCTGCATGCGGCCAATCTGCTGGGAAATGCTGCTGTGATAACTGGTCAGATCCTGCTGGAGCGATGCTAGGGTGCTCTGGAGAGTAGCATCCAGGGCGGCCAGGCGCTGACTGGCTGCCGTGAGCGGGGCGATGGCATCTGGATGGTCGGGGGGGCTGGCTTGAAGGGCCATGGGGTTGACCGCAGCCAGGGACGTTTCTAAGCGCCCTTGCAGGTGGGTAGCCAAGGCGATCGCGAGACGCTTAGCCCAGACCTGCTGCTGGGCAATTTGCTGCTGGGTGAGGGCTTCACTGTGGCGGGTTTGGAGCTGATCATGCTGAGCTTGCAGGGTTTCATAGTCACCCTCTAGGGCTTCGATATCGGCCATCAGACGCTGTTTGCGAGCCTGGAGCTGGGTGATATCTTCGGCCAGATAACTCGAGACTTGATGGCGCAGCGCCTCCAGGTCTTGGCCTAAAACTCGCAAAATCAGCTCCGCCGACTGGGGCGCAGGCTGCGGTGGAGAAGAATCTGGCTGATAGTTAGGGGGCCCCATGGTGATCTGTCGCTAATAATCCAATCATCCGGCCAGGCCGGTAGCCGGTTTCCACTCGATGCATCCAGACAGGCTCCTTAGTGTAGCTGGCGATCGCAAATCTGGCCCACCCCAGAGGTTGGTTAAAAAGCCGACGTTAACGTCGTACTTTATACTGCAGACGCGGAATCAGGTGGCTGACAGCTCCCACTATTCACGGTGGACAGTCGGCTAGCGAAACCCAGGCCCGGCGTAACTACTCCAAAAGTGCTGTTACAGGCAGGATCCATAGGTTAATGCTCAGGTAGCTGCCGCCGCCTGGTGCGCTGAAGCTTTAGCGCGAATTACCTCCGGTAAGGGTGGTATTCGGTCAT
>Ga0169931_10006019_pt1 | contig 18372 bp, 12 predicted proteins | sample Kivu_15m_20L_FD_129675 | JGI IMG/M metagenome (GOLD analysis project Ga0169931, IMG submission 129675) | Freshwater microbial communities from Lake Kivu, Western Province, Rwanda to study Microbial Dark Matter (Phase II) - Kivu_15m_20L... | ecosystem: Environmental > Aquatic > Freshwater > Lake... | reverse complement strand
TTCTCAGAAATTTTCATGTTGCTGTTGTTTTGAGTGAAAATCGAATTGAAATTGAATCTGAATTCTTCAGCTCCTGAATCAAATTTTTCTTTTTCTGAATGGTAATTGTGTGATGAAGCATCTTCTTCGTTTAAATTTTTATATTCGTCTTGGATAGTTTTTTCTGGTTTATTGAAAATATTAGAGAAATCAAAATTTTTGAAACTTTGTAAAATTAATTTATCTGATGATTGATTGATGAAATCTCCTCGGTTGACATTCACCAATTTATTATCACTCTTTGATGTTTCCCTTTCTTTGGTAATGTAAAAATCAGGACGGAAGGAATTATATTGTTCCAATATATTTAATTGGCTAAGGTTTTCTTTATTTGAATTTATCTTATCTTCATTGAAGGTTTGTTTATCAAACTTTTCGTTCAGATGGCTAGCGTCCCCAATATGTTCTCTATTATTATTAGCAGATTTGCTACTGCCATACGCAGAAATTTGCTTGTCCCTGTCTGAGATGTTTAATTCATCATATGTGTTTTTCTCGTTGATATTATTGCTAATAAATTCGTTTTTATTAATATTATTATCTTCACGATTCACATCTGGTAAATTATTCTTATAATTGTTTACATTTGCTGATTCTGTATAAGAACTGATGTTAGATTGATGTTTATTAATCTTTGTGTTTAATCCAATCGTATCGTTATATTTCCCAGTATTATTAAAATAATTGAAGGATTTATTACTAGAATTGAAACTATTGTAATTATAGTAAGCATCATATTGCTTATTGTAATAGTTGTATCGATTATTCTGCTGGTTATAATCATATCTCTGAGGATTTTGTTTGTTGTAAAATCCTTTCTGCCAGTAATTGTTGTATGTAGAATGGTCAAAGTTATTGCTATCGTAATAATTATAATAGTTTGTGTTGTTATTGCATTCATCCTTTATTACATGTTTTTGATATTGATTATTGCTTAAATTGTAATTAGAAGAAAAATTGAAACTATCTTGCTTAGTTTGAGATACGATATTTGAAGCAGGAATGTTTGTCGCATTTGAAGAAGTATTTGTGTCAGTGTTCTTTCTGTGAATAGTTGTATTTGTATGGATACTTTCTGTAAGATTGGAAATAGCGGATTCTTCTTTTTTATCATTTGAAGTTTTTATATTCAAAGGCATTCCTATAGGTCTGCTGATATTCTTTTTATTCTGTTTTTTTATTTTATTTTCGTTAGCTTTCTTGAATTGAATTTGCTTTGATGATGCTGCAGCTGGAATTTCAACTAATTTGTCTTTGTTCTCTTTAACAGTTGATTCTAATTTATCTAATTTTTGGACTATTTGCTTACTTTCTAAATTGTTATAACTATCAATAATTTCTGGAATTTCTCTTGTTGGTTTTGAAAGTTCTTCAGTCTTTTTCTCTTTATATATTTTCGTAGAAAGCTTTTTTTTATCTGTTAATGTATCCAGTTCCAAATTTCCTGTTCCAGGTTTATCAAATTGTTTAATCATAAAATCATCATAGAATCCGTGGTTGTATTTTCTATACGCTTTGATGAACATATTCTCTAATTTTACATCTTCATTTGTATCGATTGCATCCTTATAAGATAAGCAAGAAAGCGTTTGATTTGTATTTATTTTAGTTTTGGTAATATCTTCATATTCTTTTGTGAGGAAATAAAACACTACACAAATCACTAATACAACTGCGAGTATTGAAACATACCCAAAATTTTTATGATGTTCGTAGCTAAATAGACTATTTTTTCTTGAAAGTAGTTGATTATTTATGTTCACACTTAATTTTAATATGACGGGACCGTGTTGTGTAGAGAAAATAATTTCTTTTTCAAAGAAATAAAAATTGAAATCTGGTATCAAAGTTATTTTAATCTTATAAGATTCTTGGGGTTTAAGATTGACTGATTCGCAATTATCTATTTTTATTCCGAAACTTTCGCATCCTGAATTCTCAATAGAAATGTCATTTAAAAAAACATCCAAATTTCCTGTGTTCCTTATTCTAAGAGTTTTTGTAATTATTTCTTGCTCATTTTCAGGATCGATTTCATAAATTAATTTATTATCCGAGATGTCAATCTCTCTTTTTCTCAAATATCCGTTGTTCAGGAACTCCGTCTCGATTAGGGAAAAATTTAACATTCCAGAACCTCCGTTACCTTTGAGTTTTATGGGGTATAAAATCGTCAAGTTATTTTTTATAAATAAAGTTGCAGTGTTGTTCAATAAATATGTTGGATGGTATATTATCGGTCCTATCTTAATTTTCTGATGAGGCCTAACATAATATATTTGTGAAGACACTATCTTAGGAATGTAAAATTCCTGTTTATGTTCCTCTATCTGAACATTGTTTTTTTTCTTAGGAATTTCCGTTTTAAATAAATATTTTAGGAAATCTGCAATTTTCTCAATTAATTTTGAATTGGTTTCGTTTAATTTTTTCTGATAGGATGGAGGTGGACAGTCAGTCATTTTTTTCACAATTGATATTTCTTTGCTGAATTCTTCTGAAAAAAGTTTATCTGTAAGTTCTTTTCTGTTGAGGATTATTTCATCTTTCTTCAGGCTATTCATATTACATATTATCTTTTTAATGTAGTTTAAAGAATTTTGAACTTCGACACCTGAGTTGTAAAAAATCTTTTTCAATAAATTCCCTTTTCCAGTACCTTCGGTATCGAAATTATATAAATTTGAAATGTTTTCTTCTAATATGATCGAATTATTCAAATCAAATCCATCTATATCTTCCTTCTTTTTCTTTCTTCTATAATTAACTGGTGTCATTGAGCTGTGAGTAGAATTAAGAGTAATAAAAGGATTTCCGAGATTCGAATTGAAGAAGTGACAATCAAAAAGAGTCACATAATTGTTGCTCTTGAGATTGAATTTTTTGTTATTTTCAAACATTTTATCATTGTGAATATCAGAAAATTCCTCGGGGGCCAGAAGGACTTGTATTGTAATAACTTCATCACTTGGATTATATACCTCAATAAATTTACTTGCTGATTCTCCAATTTGTACGAGACCAAAGTCTATATCATCCTTTTTAAAAAGGCTTGGCTTAGTTAAAAAGGCTCTTATTTGAACAGTTTCGCTTTGAATACTTGTTTTTATATTGATGCTTGTGTTGATTTCTGTCCTTCCTTGAGATCCTAACAACTCCCATAATTTTTGCTTTTCTTTCCATAAATAAAATTCCTTAAAGGTGAGATAACGTGTAGTTGTGTTGAATAGAAAATCTCCTTTCATAAAGTTTTCTCCCAATGAAACTTTGGAAGGATCGAAATTAACCTTAATGATTTCAGTCCTGTTATTAGGGATTATCTTATTAGTAAGCAAAACAGGGATAATTCTTTTGTCATTTGATTCTACCGAATGAATAGTTACCGTTTGATTATAACTTGACTTAGAAGAGACAAATTTATGCTGATAAAATCCAGGAAATGCAGGTTCAAATCTAATCAAGCTTGGCGAGATATTTAAATTTCCTTTCAAAAATTTAGCATTCACATTCACATACATTCTGATTGAATTTTTGAAGGTAATTGTAATCGTGCCTATCATTTCTTGTTCTGTGTAAGAATTCATAATAATAGAGAAAACAGTAACGCTGTTTCTAGGCAGGGTAAACTGAGTCCTGTCGTAATTACTGTTAGCATATTTTTTCCTTAATCTAGTTTTAAGCGTTTCATTGTCAATGATTTCGTTAGTTTTATTTGGAATTTTTTCCAATGATTCAAGGTCATATACAGATTCTATACCAATTAAGAGATTTTCATTTGTTGTTTTTACATCATATATTCTCACATCCTTATCGTTGTCATTTATTAGAATAAAATAATTAACAGCTGTTTCAGAAGACGAAATCATTCCAAGATTAACAGAAACAAGTGCATTTTTCTTGTTTATTCTTTTATAAACATTTATTGTATTAGAATTAAGAAAAGTATTTAAATACGGTCTATTAGAACAACAATACACATCGACATAATCATCTAGTAATTTTACAGGGATCATGATAATAGAATCAAATGTTGATGGTAGAGGAATAATATAAGTTTTTCTCGTGAATGGCTGAGTTTCGCTGATTTTTTCTTGAAGTTTGTCATCAAAAGTCAGATATAGCTTAGTGAAATCCTGAATGTTATAAATTTCCATCTTTGGAAGTTTGTTTTTAAAAGTGCTCATCTTGCTATTTCTGAAATTATTGTTTTGAGCATAGAAATAATAATAACCTAAATCAGAGATAGTATTATGAGATATATTAAAAGGATGCTTAAGTTTAAATTCAAGGACAAAATTAAAGGTATAATTTTCATTTTTTGATTCAGGCGGAGCTTCAAAAACATACGTTCCCTTTTTTAGATTTTCGATTGAATTGATGGGCTGAATTAAATCTCTGTCTATGTAATATTCAAATTTAAGTTCGACGAATGGATTATCGACTGAGTTAGTCTGAATGAGAATATCTCCCTTTATATGTCTGCTAAAATTATCTTCAATTTGATGTTTTTTAGGATCGAGTATAAGGTACCCAAAATTTTCAAAAGTTTCTCTTTCATTAATAACACAGATGTTTTTTTCGATTCTGCCGTCATTTGATGATTCATTTGAGCTTGAATAATTTTCATTATTAATATTTTTGAAACATTTATATCCGCTTTTCAAATTTGGCACAAATCTAATCATTTGATCTTGGAAATTAGTATAGATCATTTTAAGTTCTATTGGATTTGATCCAACATTTGAAATAGAGAGAGGGATACCAATTTTCATACTATGATTTAAGTCTATAATTCCAAAATTAATTAAATCAGGATAAAACATAATATTTCTTATTTCGACTCTAATAAAAACTGGAATAATCAATGTATCCTTATCTGTTTTCAACTGAAGTAAGCCATATTCAGAAGCAGATGTTTCCTTATAAAAATTTATGACCATCAGATTTTTATTAACTTTTGGTGGAATTTCTAACATTGAAGTAGAGGCTGAGGGATCAATTGTAGATACAAGATCTCCATTAGGCCATGATAAATTAATTGAAGTAAAAGAGTTCATCACTTCTCGTATAATTAGAGTTTTAGAATGAGGATTATAAATATTCAAAGGGATTGTTAAAAGTTTAGAACCGAACCAATTAGGAGAATAAACAGGATGCACTCTGTATATGTTTTCAACAGCTTCTATAACCACAGGATACAGTACCACCATATTTTTTCCTATTTCGAAGTATATATTACCTCTAATTATCCCTATCATATCTGCTAGAATAATAATTTGGAATTGGATTTCCTCACCAGAATGTACGAATTTAGGAAACGCATTCTTCTGATTGAAACTCTGAGTAGAGTCTTTACCAGGTTTGAATTGAAATATAGTCATCTGATATAAATCAGATTTGACAGAATTTATGATCATATCTTCATTCATCGTGTTCCTAATTTTTATCAATGCCATAGTTGGGATCAATATTGGCTTTTCTTGAAGAATGAGTTGGGTTGGTTCAAAAGCAATCATATCAGAAATATCTGAAAAATTTTTAATTTTTATATTCTGCGCTAATGAATCGGATATTTTTGCGATTGTTACAGTGTGAGCATTTGCATCCGGATATCCATAGACTTCATGATAATCCTTCAACTTAAATTCTTCTAAATTTAATTCTTTTTTAATTAGCCTTTCCATCTGATTTTTCCTGTATATATTTTCAGTGTCTTCAATTAATTCTTCTGGAATCATGTATACATCATTAGGAAGTTCATTATGTAAGTTTTTATCTCCGTTGTATAGCTTCCAGAATGATTCCTTCCTATATTTCTCAGGCTGTTCGAAATTGAAATGAGGTATGTAGAGATCCATGTCCTTCGTCAATTCTGAAAGTATGTTGTCGTTTTTTGAATAGTTATCCTTCAACCTCAAAATTTCTTTTTCGAAATGAACTTCTTCGACTAAATTGTCATCTGTCAAGGATTCACACGAAGTGATTAAAAATATAATCAAAATTAAAATTTTTGGATTAGTCATTTTCATTAATTTCATGTTTAGTATAATTTATTAAAAATTTTAAAATGAATTTATATAATTTTAATTTAATGATTAGGAAATAATGGAATATTATGTACCCACTCTTAATTTGAATTTTTTTATATTTATCATATTGATTCAGGAATCCTCGAACCTATAATTTACTTTTTTGGACAAGATAAAAATAAGACCAGAAAATATCATCATGAAAGTTAATATCAACACCTCTAAATATATTGGTATCGCCAAAGCCCAATATCTATCAAAGAAAAAGTTTTTTAACACTGGATGATCTTCTGTTGAAGGCTAGAATTTTGAAAGAGTTATAGTAATATTTTATTTACATACTGATATATAAACCCATAATGTGTAGTAAATATAAACTAAGCTTGAGATTGTTATTATAATTATTCCTTTTGTTTTTGATTTCATTTTTTTAAAATTAATTAATTGTATTTTAATATTTGTTCTAATAAGGGATAATATAAGTAAAAAGTGTTTACTTATATTAATTAATAATAGACATTTTTATGCAATAAGTTTAGTTATAACTAGAGAGGATAATTTATAATTTTATGAATAATCGTGTAAATAAGCATGTTATTACTTCTAATCAATCGGCTGCATTTAGACTTTTCTTACTTATAATAAATAAAAATTCCCTTAAACTAAGTAATTAACCAAATAATTGGGAGTCACTAAAAATTTTTGTAAAAATCTCCTAATTATTTGAATTAAATTTAGTTGGGAAATTTAATATAAATTTAATTGATAATAACATTTTAATAAATCCCCAAAATATTTTCTTTAACTTTATCGATAACTGACTAAAACAATCTTATTTCTATTAGTACATTTTTTTTTATAATGATTTTCTCTAATTTTCAAAAATTATAATAAATTATTATGGAATATAAACAAGATGACCTTGTTCAATCAACAGTTCAAAGTGAATTTTGCATTTTTACTTCACAACTTGGGGATGAAGGGCAAACACAAGAAAAAAATGAGTTTTTTCATGCAAAAGTAGATTACCCTTCGTTTAATAAACTGATGATGAGTGATTACATTGTAAACAACAATTTTAACAATGAAAATTCCTATCAAGAAAACGAGGAAGATTTTCTGAATTTTATGAACAACGCAGAGGAGAAGCTCGATAAAAATAAAATGCCGGTCGATAATCAAGAAATTGCTGAACTAAGTTTAAATGAAAATGCGATAGATGAGCTAGACATCCAATCAAAAAATAAATTAGAAGATAATCAGAATCCTTCAGATTCGATAGATCTTTATGAAATCAAAGAAAAATGTGAAATAAAAGATTATATCGGCTCTCACAAAGTATACGAGATTTCTTATCTTAACTCATCTAAAAAAGAAAAGAATATAAAATCATTTAGGAGGTACCAAAATTTCGATATATTTGATAAAAAACTTAAAAAATCTTTTCCTTATTATGTAATCCCTCGTTTGCCTCCTAAAAACCCGTTGGCTAAGATAATTTCCGCTGATTCAGAATTTTATGAAAATCGCAAAATCCATTTAAATAACTATCTTAACTTTATAAAAAATAATGAAAATCTCTCTAAAACCAGGGAATTCTTGAAATTTCTTAACGATGCAGAATTCGATCTGGATTTTTTTGACTCTGAAGAGATTAATGCTAATTATAATTTCCCTGAATCATTTAAATTAAATGATACTGTAACTAATAAAATCTACGGAATTTTCAGTACTATCTTTACATCAACAGAAAACGAAAGGAGGATTAATGAAAGGGAGAAAAATTTGAAGAGAATGGAGATGGATTTTAAATTTGTAACCGAAAAATGCAACAACATCAAGGAGAATATAAATATATATTTAAAGTCCACAATAAAGAATTCAGAATTTTACAAAAAAATTTCTAGTAATTGTTTATATCTTAAAGATACGATCGAGAGGGTAGAAAATTCAAAGGAAATTTTTAAAAAATTTGAAAAAATAAGTGCTGATTTATCCGAAGTAAATTTCAAAGCTTACTTAGAGAAAGGAGCCAAAATCAAAATTGAAATTGAGGTAAAATTTATTTTTGAAAATATAGTCTTATGTTTTTATTTTATTGGGAATATGCGACACTTTTGAGAGGTACACAAGCTATCTTAAAATTTACGACAAAATTGTGAGAGCTGAGAAGTTTTCTAAATCAAGTGGATTAGAAACTTCTTACTTAATAAGCGAAGAATTAAAGCGATGCGAAAATTTTAAAAATAAATTTGAACAAACTTTGGTTGCAGAGATTAATACCTTCAATAAAAATTACAATAATTATTTTTTTAACTTAATCGAAGAATTCAAGCTGTTTGTAAAGTATCTCAATTCAGGAGAAGTTTTAATCTCGAATAAGATTGGAAAATAATAGAAAAATTGATAATGTAAATTTGTATTTATATAAACGTGAACGTGAATATATGATGTTCATCATCTTTTCTAATTAAATAATAATCAAGATATTTTATATAAAATTATTAATTAAAACCTTCTTCTAATTACTTTTAAATTTGTTAGATATCTTATCTAATTTATCTATGTTATTTTTTATGTCCTTAATAAAAAGTTTGTCTTCATCATGAAGATTTAAATGTTTTATCTTATTTTCTTCTTTCGTTATATTTTCTAGCATTTTGCTTGATATTTCTCCAGATTGGGATTGGTTTTTGTCTTGCTCATGTGCTTTGACCGAATTTTCTTTACCAGAAGAAATTCGATGAGGTGAAATTCTTGAATGGTCCTCATTTAAAGCTTTATTCAAAATAGGAATGTTTGACAGTTTTTGAGGGATATCTAAAAGTTTTCTTAATAAATGTTATAATTTTGAAAGTTATTTAAATCGTACCTTTCTACTGACTTTTGGTTTTCTTTAAATTTCAACAATTTAAAATTCTCATATGGATTGAATTTTTTTATAACATTCATTTCCTTTTGCAATATATTTTCTAATTTTTCATTTTTTCCGAATTTGTCTCTTGCCTTTTTGTTGGAAATAGAAAAATTTTGTAAGTTTTCTTCCTTAGTCTTGTATTTTTTAATTTCCGTGATGGTTTTATTTTTAATAATTTCGTTTAAGTGATTGAACTTATTAATCACATTCAACCCGTTTTCAAATTTATCAGATTTATTTATTTGATATTCTTCTTGGTTATTTAAATTTATATCAAATTTTTTCATTAATAAATCCATATTTAAATCGGGATCCTTTTGGATTATACGATCCTTATATGGATTCAATAAATCTTGATCAAGATATTTAACTAATTTACTAGAGGTTGCATTCTTCATCAATGTGTGAACAAATGGTTCAATATTAGGAGCCATGAATGAAAATTCTTTTTTCGGTCTCGAAAAAACATTATCTGATAAAGGCCTAATTGAAGATTTCTCATTGGCTGGAATCGTAACGATTTCATGATCCAGAGGTGAAGGAAATTCCTGACTTGATTCAAGCCCTTCTTTTCCCATTCTATTAAAGCCATCTGCTAAATCATTCATTTTGTTACTAGAATTTAAATGAATCTCCTTTTCATTTTTGGTTGAAAATTTCTCTTGCTATACATGTAATAATTTTTAAAATATAAATTAATGTTACCTTATCTTTATCTATATCAAGTTTTGGTTGTACACTAGTCATCTTTAGAAAAGAATCTAGATTAGATTTATTGTTTTCTTTTTGTTTTTCGTCCGTATTGATCAATGGTGATTGTGTAATCGGAAAAAGAATCTTGTTATTAGATACATTTATCTCATCTTTATCCTTAAATAAATTCCTGAAAAAATCATCGAATTCAAAATTCGTTTGCTGAATGGGAGGTTGCTGGTTCTTATTCTTAGGAATATTTTTATTGAATTCTTCTTTCATAAATTTATCCTTATTATACGGCTGATCAATAATTGCTTTACTTTCTATTTTTTTGTGAGAGGACTGATGCTCTGAATTTATAAATGGGTTTAAATTCATATCTTTAGACGATCTTAGAAAAAACGGTATTTCTCTTCTGTCTCGGTTGCTTATCTTATTATTTATGTGAATGAAATGAGGTTCTTCATTCTTATTTGCAAAAACAGGTTTATGTATTTCTTTTTCTACTTTAGGTTGTTCTATATATTTAGTTTGTTCTTCATTTTTGAATAAATCTTCAAATAGATTAATTTTATGGGGTACATCATCAAACATAGGATCTTTGTTTTCCTTTATTTTTTTTGAAATTAAAGGTTCCTCTACGTTATCATTTTTTAATTCACTTGAAATATTATTTGAGGATAAATCATTTATAATTTCTTTATCTACTTTTTCTTTTTTGTTTTCATTTAATTTTTTGCTTAGCAAAGGCGAGCTAAAATATTTATTTCTAGCTGATGTTTTTGACTTTGCTTTTATATCTTCAGACTTATTAATTATAGGATCAGTTAGAAAATAGGGATAAGTTGGGGAAGATTTCTTTAATTTGATTTCTGATTCATTTAAAAAATTTTCCAAATTTTTATTTTCGTTAACTATTCTTCCATTATCTTCCTGTTCCACAGAATTCAAAACATTTAAATTTTTGATTTCTTTTTTGTCTGTTTTAGTTATATTTTCTAATGTGCTATGATGTTCAATTTTACTAATAGATTTATCTTTATTGTTGGTAAGTATCTGATGCTTTAAAACAGGGATATGTTCTTTGTTGATTTGATTTGTATTTGTCTTTATTTTATCGACCTTATCTCTAATTTTATTAGCATGCGGCTCATAAATAATATTTTTTTTATCAAATTCTTTTTTGTTTACAAAGTTAATTTCTCTTAAGAAATACTCATTAGTTCTATCAACTCCCATTATTATTTTTGGTTTATAGGCATTTAACAGTCCATACCCGATAAGGTTAATAGGATTGTCGATTTCCTGATTAGAATCACATTTATCTTCATTTGCTAAAATAACAATGATTCTCCCATTCAAACTTCTTAATGGAATTTTTTTAATAATAGAGATAAAAGCAATACCATCTTGATTAGCTATAACATTACCAAAATCACCAAAGTGAAAATTTTCATCGTCATAATTACTCGTAGAAGGGCAAGAATGAGCTTTATTTTTAGGATTAAAATGCTTAAGAACATCATCAGATGCTATATTTCTCTCTAAGTCAGTTATGTCGCTGTACTGTAGTACATGAACCCCATGAATCGATCCTTTATTTAGTCCCTCGATTCTTCCCTGTATATTCAATCCTTCATGTATTTCTGTAATCTCAACGTGTCCTTTTATTGAAAGATGATTGTTGTATCCTTTGAAATATGCTTTAAGATGATGAATGTCTCTAGTCATTGAAATTTCTTCTTCATAATAATTATTTGTCTTAAAATAAAAGTACATAGTGAATGCGAGTATTCCTGCAATTAATACAAAAACTTTTAGAAAAATTTCGAGTATTAGAATTTTTAAATTTGTGCTTGAAATTTCTTTTGATATTTTAGAATCTTTCTTATCTTCATTTTCCTTATTTTTCATTTAATTAACTGCGTTTATTTAATTCATTCAAAAAAATATTAATATAAATATATATTAGCTTATATTTTACTTAAATTTAAAATAATACAAAGCGCTTTATTTTTTTAATTAAATAAAAAAATGTTGAACGATCCTATTTTGGAAGGAAGAAAGCAACGACATTCAAGAAATGGAGGTATTCAAGATAATATATTCACCGTGTTTTGAAATTTTTAGGAAAAATTAATCTTGCTCTGAAAACAGAAAAAAATTTGCTTGAATTAAGAAAAAATCAAATCGAAGATTATATCATGGCTAAGAGATCTCTATCTTTTAATGAAAATTCACTTTATTTGATTAATCCGAATTATTTGATAATTCCTGATGAAATGAAAATAGATTTAAAAATGTTTCTGGAGCAAGTAATTTTATTCAAATTAATGATCAATTAGTTCAATTTTAATTTTTTAAGCAATTATCTCTACTCATCTGAAACACATATAATGAAATATGGACTATACATCCTTAGAAAGTACATAGCTCAGGATTTGAACAAGCAAGATGACTATCAGTATGAATTAATATTTGACAGCAAGCTATTGAGTTATTTATGTTCCCTACTTGATTATCCTGACGTTACTGTTAAAGTAAATTAGAATAAAAAACGTTTAAATAGTACGAAAGTTCGTGGATTTTAATAAACACCTCTAATTTCTGGGATAAATCTATTATATACCTTTCAACAGAAAAAAATTTAAATTTTATGATCGAATTTTTTAGAAACTCAGACGAAGTTTTATTAGAACACTCGGTTTGGCTTCTAGGTAACATCGTAGCAGATTCTCAATTTAACAGAGAATATGTAATCAAACAAGAAATTGTAGATAGGTTAGCTAGTGTTATGGAGGAATTCGGAACTTCAGATTCTATAAAAGACAAAATAATTTGGTTTGTATGTAATTTAACCAGAGGCAAACTTTACGATCATGCAAACTATTTTGAAAGCATCGTACCTTCACTTTGTAATTACATGAGCACCATAAATGAAAGTAAAGAATTCAGTTCATGCCTTTACACTATATTTAAATTAACCTCTACGAATTCGAGAATTATAGAGAAATTTATCTCTTGCAAAATCTATCATTTAATAAGTCAATATATCTACGAAACACAGAATTTATCCAACAAAATCTTCTGTGTGAAGATTATATCAAATCTGACGGGGGGCAATGATGTTCAGACCCAAAGATTAATAGAGCAGGGAATAATATATTTATTTAAACAACTACTTGAAGAAAATGATATTAAAATTTTAAAAGAGGCTATGTGGGGTCTTAGCAATATATGTGCTGGTACTGTAAGTCAAATACATAAGGTATACGATGAAGGTCTAATTACAAAGGTTTTTGAATTGGTTTACAGATTGATGCCTTTTATCGATGATGAAGATAAATTATATCAAGAGGTATATTAGATATGATTTTGTTTGTAATTATTTATAGACACTTAGAGAAGCTCTTTTTTGTATTACCAATTCAATAACAGGTGGACTAAATGTTTTGAAAGTAAATATCCTTCAAAATGGTAGAGTAAATTTAATAAAACTATTGTTTGATGGAATAAATATTTTTCATAAGGATAAGAGACTGATTGAAATGATTTTACATTCAATTAAGTGCTATATTGTACTTGAAGAAGATGAGATCATGTTAGATTACGACAAATCTCTTAAAACTGACATGATAGAAAATGGATTAGAAGAAATTGTAACTAATTTTTTGAATGATCCTAATAATAATATCAGGGATATAGCATCAAAGATACTAGATATGATTTAGTTATTTAAAAATATAGAGATTTTAAATTAATATTTTAATCAATAATTAGTAATTAACAAAAGGAAAAATTTTATTTATTATAGATTTATTTATAAATGTCGAAAAGTGCATTGAAACTAAAACATTTTGAAATTTTTGATTTAAATTCTTACTTTCAACAACTAAGCGACGACGTACTGGAACCAGAAGAAGATATTGTTGATATTATTTACGAAAATAGCGAAGAATCAAAATTCGTTTTCACATTTTTGATTTTGTTATCAAAAGGAAGTTTAATCTATTTAGAATATAACACTACAACAAAAAAGTTAACGAAGTTATTTAAAAATTCTAATCTAAGCTTAATTATCACCAATGACATAAAACATTGTGAATTATCTTACAGTTCACCAATTATCATTTCAACTAGTATGAATGAATTGATCCTAATTGACACTAAACAAAAACCTAGTCAATGCATTAATATGACGGAAGAGAATATTAACATTTATTCAGCTTATTGTGATTTCGAAATTTTGGAATTGAAGTTTAATTGTAATCAATCAATAATTCTAGTCGTTACAACATGTCAAATAATAATATATAAACTTACAACTGATGTAATTGAAAATAAATTGATACTTAACAAGACATTTGAAATAAAATTACCAGGGGTTGATATGAATTCTATTGATTTTACACTGTTTATAAATAATCTCTTCATTCCTAGATTTTCCGATCTCAACGAAAATATTTTATATCTTACATACACTTCTAAAGAAAGTATATCAAATAACTTCACAAAGGTTTGTTTAGAGAACGATGAATCTCAACAGACCTTTCAGTTTTTAAATATTATCAAAGTAATAATTGGTAAAAAGGATTATTCTATAGAAAATGTAAAGTCCTTTAATGTGGAAACTTCTTTGATTAAAGTCTGTTTCACATACTTCTACGAAAAAATTTTCTTTCTTTATAAAGAGGGAATAATAAGCTTAGTTAATAAAAATCTCATAGACTCCAAAGAAAATTCAGAAATTTATGATAATTCAATCATATTCAAATATCCATTCATTTCGAATGTAAAATTTTCTGACATATATTTTCATTCAAGCTCTAATTTTGTGGTTGTTAAAGATACTCAAAACGATTATCTTATATTCGATTTCACTCTAAATTTATATTACATCATGAATAATAGTAAAATCACAGTAAAGCTTAATATGGAATCTCTCAAGAAGAATGTGCAAGTGAATCAAATAAAATTCAAATCATACGAATTAAATTACTTCTTGAAGAGTCATACCCTAGCTAATAACAAAAAATACTTTCCGTCACAACCGAATCATTCATCAGCAAAAACAACAGAGAAAAATGATTTTAGAATAGATGCTTATATAAAGAATATAATTTACTCAGGGAAGATAAAAAATAACTCTATGTTCTTTTATGATAAAAGGAATATTGATGGCATATTTATAGAAATTTCTGCAAGGTTTAACAATAATAGTTTAATAAATCCCTTGCTTGATGAATTTCAATTATTAAAAAACCACCTACGCGGTCAAAATTTCGATTCTTGTTTTAAAATTTTGATGATCATAGAAAATTACTCCCGATGGATACAAGCATTTATACTTATCATAAACAAATTATGCCACAGTCCCACTAATATTTTGCTATTAAAAAAACATGTTCTTGCCAGTGCCTTGGATTACCTGAACGAAAAATACTTTGAAGATGAACTAAAAATGGCGGCATACAAGAACATTAAGACTATATGTTTTACCAGCTTGATATATAGATGTCTCAGCTTAAAACAGTATGAATATGCTTATCTAATTGCTGAAAAGTTTAATCTAAGTTACATGTATAAAATCATCTTATCTCATGCTAAGTTGAATAAGTTTATGGGTGTCAGTTTTTTAATTAGTCACAGATTTGATGTAAATTATATCAATTATTTTAGGAAAATTATTCTGACAGTGAAGAGAACATATTGAATGAATTAAATAAAATTATTATTGCTAGTAATTTTACTCTATCACAAAATAATCTGCAATTATTGATAAAGGATATAGATCAGTTATTAGATTCTAGTAATTTAAATTCTGCCTACATTAAGGATGCTAACTGTTTAGAGATTGACTTAGAAAGTACATATATATAATATTCGCATTACTAACATTGAAATTTAGAATACCTTGAAGGACTTCAATTAGAGATAGAAGGCAAGTTTGATCAGGCTCAAGAAATTTACAAGCAAAATAATTTGAATTACGATTTCATGAGAATAGAAAAACTTAATAAAGAATTCAAAGAACAGTTTTGTGAAGATTGTGTTCTTGAGTTTAATGATCTGTGATTAATTTTGGAATCATGAATTTAATAATCTAAAAAAATTTTATTATTTTTTAATTAATTAATATTTATTCAATGAATGTTTATTTAATAAAAACAAACTTCAGATTTTGTGAGATCAATATATTTAACAATTTGAGAAAGAAAAATAATTCTAATAAATATTTTCATTCCTTTCTTAAAAATAATAAAAACATTTTAAAATTTAGCAAATTCAATTTTGATAGAGATAAAAAATTTCTAAATGATTTTAAATTGAAGAGAAATTTTTGCAACATGGATAAAAATAAAGGTGATTCAGAATTCAACATAGAATTAATAAATAAAGATAAAGATGATGAGCTTTCCATATCTAAAATTAACTTAAATAACTTTTATCTCCAAATGAAAGAAGAACAACAAAAAGATGAAAATAATCTCCCCACAAGCGTCTCAAACAAAGAGAACATGGTTGAAGAAGTATTTGAACCAGACAGAAATTTGTCAACCTCTGAAAATTTTCGCTTGTATAGGGAGCATATAAACAAAAAAGAATACATTCAGAATCAGAAAATAAATTACAAAAAGAGGGTCGGGATATGTATGTTTATAATGTTCATTGGATTATTCACATTATGGATACCTTTCTATAAAGTCATTTGTGAAAGTCAAGGATTCTCTGTCAAGACAACACATCAGGACTACAAATTCGATGGAAGAAAACGTAAATTAAAAATTAAAATTTATCTTAAATTTAGTGAATGTTATGAAAAAGTTTACAGTAAAATTCATAGAAGAAACAGACTGCGAATTGCCTTGGGCTTTTAATGCTCTACAGAACAAAGTTATTGTTAATGCAGGAGAAACTTGTCTCGTTTTTTATAGAGCCAGAAATCTAACAGATGAGCCTATTATAGGACTTTCTGTCTATGATGTGCACCCTCAAGCAGTAGCTATGTATTTCAATAAAATCCAATGCTTTTGTTTTGAACAACAACTTCTTGGTCCAAAAGAAGAGGTTGATCTACCTGTCTTCTTTTATATTGATCCTGCTATAAATGATGAGCCTGAACTCGAAGAATATACAGAAATTGTTTTGAAATATAGCTTTTATATGGCTAAGAAACAAGACTTAGCTATAGTAATGGCAGAACATTTAAAAAAAGAAAAAGAGGATCAAGAGAAATTGAAAAAACGAAAAATTGAATTGAATAAAAAGGGAAGAAATTATAAAATCGAAGAAGAAAATAAATTTACTGGATTACCCGGTGTAAATCCTGCATTATTAGAATATCATATACAAAACGGTGATGTGAACGAAAATCATGGAAATCAATATGATGATAAACAAATTAGTTAAAATAATAATTTTAAATATTGTAGTTTAATGTTATTAAGTTTTAGAACTAATAAATCTAATTCTCTTTTTATTTTTCTATTATATTAAAGAAATATATTTCAAATATAAAAATAGGTAATGGTTTAAGCAAATTTAAAATGCTGATTTAATAAAAAATATTATATATAGCAATTATTATTAGACTGACTTTTCCTGATTATTTCAAATCGTTGTTTATTTTTCGCAATCATAGCAAATTTCTTAGAAATCCAAATTATTGAATGAATTTTGATTGAATTTCAATAGTTAATTATGAATACCACATTTAAAGTCGTCTTGTAAATAGAAAACTCCAAATAAGGAATTAGAATCCTTTTTTGAATAGTATTTTTTTGTCATGATTTTTAAACTATAATAAATCTGGAATCCAGGAATATTCATAAGTGAAAAGACATTTCCTTCTAAAATTATAATAGTTTTCCATCCTTGATCTTTCAAATGAGATTTTTCTAAGATATCCTTCCATATTCTATCTTTATTACTGAAATTGAATAATTTTTGTATTTGATCATAACACAATTTATCAAAATAGTTTCTTACTATGTAATCACTATTCAAAACTAAAACAGATATATGCTTGATATTAAAATGAGTAATATTCGATAATATTTTATGCCTAAATTCTTCGATTTTCGAGTCTGAATAATCGCACACTACGTATTCACAAACACATTGTATGTTTTTGTCTCTTTCTTTTATAGTCTTTATATGATCTTTTAATTTATTTTCATTAAAACCTAACAAAAGAAATTTGTAATTTGAATTGACTTTTAAAAAATTAAGGCATAATTCAATCGTTTTTTGATTGCATCCGTCAGTTAAAATTACCCATTCTGCTTGATGAGATTTCTTAATTTTGAATAATTTTGAAGGAGATTTTAAAAAAAAATTTAATATGCGCTTTGAAATTAGAAATATAGATAGAAGATAAAAGCATGTAAAGATGTATGAATTTTCTATATTCTCAAATCTGAGTTTAAGTTTCTTTAAGAAATCTCTAGAAAATATTTTGAATTTTTCCATTTAAACAACAATTTAAAAATTTTTAAAATAAATAATTATTATAATTTTGCAGTTTTTATAATAAAAATATTGATAAGTTATTGGTGATACATCAAGTTAGTATACACCCAAGTAGTTTGATGGGATAAAAAATAGTTTTATGGCATATTTTTTATAAATCATTCATCAAAATTAAATATTTTAGGTTTTGGGGATTGGGGATTGGGGATTGGGGATTGG
>Ga0169931_10006018_pt1 | contig 18373 bp, 22 predicted proteins | sample Kivu_15m_20L_FD_129675 | JGI IMG/M metagenome (GOLD analysis project Ga0169931, IMG submission 129675) | Freshwater microbial communities from Lake Kivu, Western Province, Rwanda to study Microbial Dark Matter (Phase II) - Kivu_15m_20L... | ecosystem: Environmental > Aquatic > Freshwater > Lake... | reverse complement strand
TTTGTATTCATCATAGATATTTTCTCCACTCAACGCCGATTTTGGATCAATCTTTCCAAAATCTCCTTCTTTATTTTTTGAAATTATTGTTAGAAATTTTAATAGCTCTTCTTCTGATAATGCCATACCTACTTTCATAAATGGTAACGATACTGGAATTGTAAGTAATGAATCTATGTCTAGGATCTTAATTATTTCTACCACTTTTTTTTCTAACCATTCTGTACCGTATTTTTTTCTTATAGATTCATCAACAATTTTCTTAGCAAAGTTTGAGGCTTTTTTTACTCTTTCAAAATGACTAGATTGCACTTCGCCTTTTATTGTTCCAAACATAAAATATTGATAAAATGCTTCTACAATTCGTGCTTTTCCATAAACTGTATGTAATTGAGGCCTGCCTACGAGCATGTATGCATAATTAAAGATAATTTCTTCATCCATTCCCTTCCAAAGTTTTCTTCCTAGCTGCTCTACTCTTACTGTCTCCATTGTGTTTAGAATAAATCCAAATGCATGATCATTGCTAAGAATTTTTTTGCAAAATTTTACTCTCATAGATTCATACCATAATGAAGTTCTAAATTGTCTATATCTTTGAAATTCATTTCCAATTCTTTTTTCAATTGGAGTTAAGATTACTCTATTTTCTTGTAATCTTGTTTTTGTATTGACTCTATCTGAAAATTCTACTGTGATGTTTTCTCTTTCTGACCACCTTCTAATCAAAAACGTGGCTATCTCAACTAGTGATTCATTTTGTAATTGTAATGATTGCATCTAATTTCCAAACATTGAGGTAATGATGTCGCTTACTTTTTGATATTCTATATTTCCCCATTGTGTATACACATTACCAAAAACAATATCTGCTGTTTTTTTAGGAGTCATTCCTTCATCAAGTAATTTTCCAAATGCAATAGTTTCTCTTAAACTTGGAGAGTAGAATAATTCTTCAACCGCAGCTGCCTGTCTTAATACATTTGCAAGTTTAATTGCTTGAATGATCTCAGAATCATGCTTTCCCGAAACATGTTTTTTAACAATTTCTAATTCGATATTCTCTGGTGGGTATTCTAAGCTAATTCTAACTGGAAATCTGCTGAGTAATTGTGGTGGCAATTCTTTGGTTCCGCTATGTGTTAACGGATTAATTGTTGCAATTACAAACCAACCTTCATTAGCTTTTACAATCTCACCTGTGGATTCTTTTAATACAATCTGTCTTCTGTCATCAAGTGCTTCATCCAATCTAAGTAATACATCAGCTTCGGCAGCATTAATTTCATCTAGATATAACATGCTACTTTCTTTCATTGATTTAATCAAAAGACCTTCCTCAAAACTAACAGTTCCGTTGGTCAAAGTTTTAGTTCCAATTAAGTGACTTTCTCGTGTTCGGAGGCTAAAATTAATAGATTCTAGCTTCATATTCATATTTTCTGCAAAATCTCTAACTAGCGATGTTTTTCCTGTACCCTTAGGACCAATTATCAACACAAATAATTTTGCCTTATATGCTTTCTTTAAAATCTCATTTGAATTATTCCAATCTAAATACTGTATCTCTTTTAACATCTGATATTTTTTTATGATTAAGTTTACAAATAAAGCTTAGTTTTGATATTGAGGTAATTTAGCATTAGATTCATCAAGAATATGATGGAGTTTCTTACTCCACTCATCAAATCCTTCTGGAGATTCAGGATACTCGTAATAGTGTTTTGTTAAAAGTCTATTTTGTTGTGTAGTAAAACGTAAACCATCAGCTAGTTTTTTGTTTAGCGCCCCTCTGATCATCATTCCTAATTTTGTAACGTTTGAAAAGTCAGGATGCTCTCCTTTTGAAATTGCTTCGACATCTAGATTCCCCAAAAAGTGTTTCATTCCATAACTGATTTGTTCATTGGTGAGAGTTTGAATTAATTTTCTAAAAATTTCCAATCCTGCTGTTTTGTAACCATATTCATTAATGAATTCTTTATTGTATTTCCATAATCCTTTTTCCGTAACATCTCCTGATTGAATTGCTTCTACTACACATTTTCCAACAATAGTTCCTGCAACTAATGCTGGTCCAATTCCTCCAGCATCAAGTGGTTTTGGCATCCATGCAGAATCCCCTACTATTACAAATCCATTTGCTACCATACAATCATTTTGTCTTCTGACTGAAACTTGGAAATTTCCAGTTGCATTATTCTTATCTTGAGGATCCTCTGATAGTCTTGCATTTTTAATTGCTCGATTTCTTTCAACATATTGATTAATCAACATTGATACGTTATCGTTTTTTCCTAATCTCTGATTTCGTTTTTCAAGAAGTGTTTTTTCAACCCCAAGACCTATGTTTACTTTATTTTTTCCTTTAGGAAATACCCATCCATATCCACCTGGAGCAATATCTTGATCAAGATGAATTATGCAATAATTTGGATCAAATTCTGTTAGATCTTCTTCTCCTTGGTCAAAATACATGATATGTCTTCCTGTTGACTCTACATCTGTACGATCTATTTTTTTTTCCATCTTTGTTGTGTTGGAAATTTGATTTCGAAGCATAGATGTCATTCCAGTTGCATCAATTACGACTTTGGCTGTTTTTTTGTATGGTGTTTTTGTTTTGTTGTTTATTCCTTGAACTCCAATTACTTGATTTCCATCATATACTAATCCAGTAAGATTAATTTCAAAATCAAAATCTACTCCCATTGCTAACGTTCTTTCGTTTTGACGTTCTGGCAAAACTTGTCTATTGAGCATATATCCAGCACCATCAAATGGAATGGATGTTTCTCTATCTGGAGAAAATGCCATTACGCCCTTTACTTTATGTTCAATTTCTGGTTCACTCCAATTAACTTTAATTCTGTTTGTCATGTAGTCTACAGCTTCTTTACTGACTGCATCTCCACATATCCAACCTGATACACTTTTAGATCCTGGTAAATTTGAAGGGCTTCTATCAATAACTAGAACTTTTAATCCCTGATTTGAATAATATGAAACTGATTGAGCAGCTATAGTTCCTGCCAATCCACCTCCAGCTATAATGATGTCGTAATCTACCACAAAAGAACGCGCCGTTTATCCGTATTTAAAATAATACCATGATTTCAGTGAGAAAATTTTTGATCTTTATAATAAATTCAAAAATGGGGTCGGTTCGTCGCGGCGTCTTCAAAGCTTTGGCTCAGACTGGAGCGGCTATTATCTCCTCATTCCCAAATTAAATTGTCTTCTCATTCCTATTTAATCTAGTTGGCAATTTGGAATAACTGCCTGAATATTTTGACAGTATCTTTTTTATTATAAATTGGTGTATGAATTTTCACTTTTATTGCATCTCTTTCACTTAATACTAGATTTCCTTTGATGAATTCTTGTTTGTCTAATCTAATATGAAGCCTGGAATCTACTGTTCTTTCTTCTATCTCTTCTAATAATTTGATAATTTGTTCCTTTGATATAGCTTCAATTAATCTTAGGACAAATTTTTGAGCCTCTTTTTTTTCAATTTTCCTACTTAGTATTGTTATGGTATTCTCAAAATGGCCTAGTGTTTCATTCACTGTGAAACCATCATCTAACTCAAATATGTCTTCAAATGATTTTAAGAATTTGGAAATATCTTCAGTTGCATGTATAATAACATCAATTGTAACTTCTAATTTGTCAACCATTAGCTGTATGAATACAATTGCTGTTTAGGCTTCAAGCAATGCTATTTCTTTTTCTGCAGTTCTGATGAGTTTGACTTTCTCTAGACCTACATGTCTTACTCTAATGACTTTCTTAAATGCAGCCATGATATCAGAATTAATCTTACTATAACATGTAGCCTGAACAAACTGATCGATTGTCATTTGAGGTACAGTATTGTTAATTACATCTCTAGCAATCAATCTTAATGCATGTTTTCTAGATGTGTTAAGTTGTCTATGTGTAAGTGCAAGTATTTTGATTCTGAAAACATAACCATCTTTTGTTTTAATATCTATGATGAAATTGATTTTAGATGAACCTCGTCTTACCAAACTTCGCAAAAATTCTTTAGAATACTCATATCTTTTAAAAATTGTAGTAGCTTTGTCATCTTCTACTTTGTTTATTTGGAAGTAAATCTTGTATTGATGTTGTGATGGGTCTCCTTTTAGAATATCATATAATGTGACTTCTAAAACTCTACCTACTGCATTTTCATCATCAGTAATTGGAACATAAGCAATTGGAACATTGTTAAATGAATCTGGGGCGCTTACAGTTACCCATTTCTTTTCTCGCCATTTGTCCTTTACTCGTCCTTTTCTACGTGCCAATTATTATCGACCTTTGAATCCAAAATATAAGGGTATGCGACTAGATTATGTTTTTGCCCATGTATTTTTGTAAAACTTTTGGAATAACAATATGCCCATCATTAGTTTGAAAATTTTCCATTATTGAAACTAAAACACGTGATGTGGCAACTAATGTACTGTTTAACGTGTGTAAATATTGTGTTTCTTCATTTGTTTTATCTCTAAATCTTATCTTTAGTCTTCTTGCTTGATAATCTAAACAATTCGAGCATGAAACAATTTCTCTATATGCATTCTGACCTGCCATCCATGCTTCGATATCATATGTTTTTGCAGACACTTTTCCCATATCGCCTGATGATAGTAGCATTACTTTGTATGGTATCTCTAATTTTTGATAGAACTCTTCAGCTACAGATAACATTCTTTCATGTTCTTTCCAAGATTCTTCTGGCCGAGCAAAAACAAACTGCTCAATTTTGTCAAACTGATGTACTCTGAAAATTCCTTTTTGATCTCTTCCATGTGCCCCAGCTTCTTTTCTAAAACATGGACTTACTCCTGCAAATCTTAAAGGAAGATCTTTACCTTCAATAATCTCGTCTGAGCGCATTGCTGCCATAGCATGTTCAGAAGTTCCAATCATGTATAGATCTTCATTATCAATTTTGTAAATCACTTCTTCAAAATCATCGGCTATTATCGCTCCTTCCATAGATTGACGATTGATCATATATGGTGGTTGTACTAGAGAATAATTTTTTTCTGCAAGAAAATCTAATGCATAATGAATAAGAGACTGGTTTAATCTGACAAGATCGTTTTTCAGATAATAAAATCTCGCACCAGCAACTTTTGCTGCTCTTTCAAGATCAACTAAATCCAAATTCGCAGAAATGTCTATGTGGTCATTAATTTTAAAATCAAATTTGGGAATTGTTCCCCATTTTTTAATTTCTATGTTAGCAGTTTCATCTTTGCCAATAGGTACAGACTCGTGAATCAAATTTGGAATAGTTAATGCTAGATTGGAATATTTTTTTTCTACTTCTTCCTGTAATGATTCTAGTTTTGTAAGTTCCACTGAAATATTTTTCATTTCAGATAAACTAGGTGAAATATCATTTCCTGATTTCTTTTTCTGAGAAATTTCTAATGCTACTTGGTTTTTCTTTTTTCGCATCTCATCTGTTTTTAGAATAAGATCTCTTCTTTTTTGATCAAATTCTACTAATTCATCAAGATTAAATTCAACTGTTCTTGCTTTTAGCATATCTCTAATTCTTTGTGGATTCTCCTTGATTATTTTTGGATCTAACATTATTCAATCACCTTTAATGCAAGCTGAACATGCTCTAAAACTTCATCAACAGTGCCTATCAATTTTTTCATGTTCTCCTTACTCTCAAAATTAAAAACTAGTTTGTTATCAATATTTTCAACATTTAGACTCAATCCCTCTGGAAAATTTACATTATCTGGCTCCAACGCTTTTTTTACAGTTTCTACCTTTTCTTTTGATAGGTTATTGAGAATTATCTGTACTTGGCATGTTAACGACATTTACTTCTAAATAATCTAGAAATCCATCTAATTTGTCTTTAGTTATTTTTGCACCAGCTGCTGCATTATGACCTCCGCCAACACCGTCAAATTTCTCAGCTCCTGTTCTCATTAACTCGCTTAAGTTAATCTCTGATTTGCATCCAAATGACTTTCTTGATGAAAATTTTATAGTGTTTTCTTCTCCACCTGTCCTTAAAATTATGATTTTTCCAGCATTCTTTGGAGAACCTGCAATTAACGATGAAATTGTACCTGTCATCATCTCTGGTACAATTCCTTCCCCATTTACCATGACACATGTCTTACTTTCTGAAATTCTCCATCTTTCGTTTGTTAAGATATTCATGTATTCTCTAATCATTTTTCTATAATCTGTAAGGATCGTTTCTCCTTCTCTTAGAATCTTGTTTCTATCACCCATACAAACAGCAATTCCAACTCCGGAACGACTAATTCTTCCACAGGAATTTAGCATAGTTGAAAATTCTCTTCCATCTCGCAAAAAACTCCTCTTGTCTTCTCTTGGAAATGTATAGGTATATCCAATTAATTCTGACATTATCTCTGTTGCATTTTTTCCTGATGTAAATTTGGTAATGGTTTCAATGACTATTTTTTTTTCATCATCATTTAATTCTGCAGGAACTCTCCATCTGCCTCCTTCTTTTAGTTGAATTCCTGAAGAATTCAAAAGTGATAGGCAGGCATCTCTATTCCAAGTTAAGCCTTCAATAAATGGCTGAGATGTAAATGCTAAAGAATCTGAAATTGGTCTTGTCTCTCTTCCAACCAACAATAAATCTAAATCAATATCTACTAACCCTTCTTCTTTTGCAGTATTGGCAATTTCAAAATTTTTTCCAACAAATGATTTTCTTTCTCCTTGGTCTTGTCTATCTCCAAGAGCTGAAACAACAGCTATTGCAGACAAATCAATATTCTTGTCGTCTAATGCCATTGCTGCAAGATATGCCATTCCACCTGCACAAATTTCTGTACCTCCATCAATTCCGTATTTCCATGCATTGATGACTCTTTGATTTTCTTGTTCTTTTTCAGATATCTGGTGGTGATCTAATACAATCCAGTTTTCACCTAACGATTCATCTAAGTTGTTTGCAAATCCACCTGCAAGATCTGTAATAATATGAAAATCTCTAGAATCTTTTTTTAGAGAGTCAATAACTTTCTTACTAAATTCTTTTGAAGTTCTAACTGTGCATTTTGCCCCAGCTCTAACGAGTGCTTTTGTGATGATACTCCCCGATGTTAATCCATCACAATCAATATGAGTTGTAACTGAAATCGATTTTCTTGATTTTATACAATCTGAAATAGTATCTTTGAAAAACGAAAGCGACTCGTCAAGAGTTTTTGTCATTACTCTAATTGAGCAACTACTGATTTATATTTCCAGTTTTCAGGAATACGATTTATTCTTTTATAGTACACTGATAATCTGTGCACTTTTGCCTCAATCAATTCAAGTGATCTGACGTTTCTATTATCTCCCTTGTTTGCCTTGAGATGTTTTTGAAGACCTACTGCTTTTTTTACAATATTGTCTAGATCTTCTGGCATTTCTGCTTGGAGGTTATTTTCCTCTAGTATTTTTCCAAGACTTTTCTTTGTAATCGATTTGATGAGTGGAATTGAATGTTGATCTCTGAGTTTTAATCCGATCTGACTTGGAGATAATCCGTCTTTTGAATATTTTACAACTAATTCTTCTATTTCTTTAGGACTAAGTGTGTTCCATGAAGGTGCACGTAGTGTAGCTGGTCTAATTGTGTGTGATTTTCCGTGTCTATGTGTGTGTAATCGTCCCATGATTGGGCTGATTATAAAACAAAATTAAACGTTACTTATTCCGATTCTCGTACATAATGTCTGCATTTTGAAGCTTAGAATAAAAGTTAAATATGTACAATTTTATCAGAACGAACAGGTAAACTGTATGAATACAAAAATACTTTTAGCAGCATCTCTGATTGCTGTGTTCACCATCGGTTACTATGCAGAAAATGCAATCGCATTTGCACAATACATGGGTAACGTTGGTTCAGAAGGAGAAACTGGATCATATACTTTGGAAGAAGCACTGGAGATTCAACGAAGAAGAATTGAAGCTGCAGAAGCTAATCCTGCATCTGGATCAGGTACACCTTATCTTGATGCAAGTGGTGTGCTTGGTGCAACTATTATTACAGCTGCAGTCTTTGGTGGTATTGCAGGAGCTCTCTTCATTAGAGGAAGATCTGGCAAGTACGCAGCAATGGGACGAGGATAATCAAACCTTACTTTTCTCTTATTTTCTTTGATATACTTTAGTGGATACTGATCTCGTACTTTATGATAATAAAAGAAATGTATATATCGCACAAATAGAGCCAAAATATACAATGACTCCTATCGTAGGAACTTTCCTAAGTATCCTGTCTTCACTTACAGGTCAGTTAGGACCAAACTATGATCCATTATTCTATGATGTAATGATTTACATCTTCGGAACCATAATGTTCTCAGTATTCCTTCTTGGAGTAATCTCATTCTGGTTACGTGTACACGGATGGGCTTACAAAGACAACCGTGAGAGATGGGTCGACGAATTAGACAGACACTTTGAAAGAGAAGGTATCGGTTTAATTCCAGACAACGGTAAATACTGGTAAAATAATTCCTTTCCTCTTTTCATTATTTTTATAATTCTGAATAAACCTGTTTGTTCAAGTTTTATTCTAAAGTCCGATTTGAAAATTTTCTATTAGTTCTGAGGAGGTAGGAAGTCTGTGTCTTTTGCCTCATCATATGCTTTTGAGGTAAACATCGCCTTGTAATGATATCCATCTTGTAATGGGGTCTTGATGAAATTTTCTGAAATTCTATCGTTAACATAAATCACCGATTTTGATTCATCCATATCTCTTAGTGGAAATTTGAAAATCCATAAAAAGTGCCCAATCTCAAAATTAGGATCTTCTTTCCATTCTGCATATGCCGTTCCATCATTACTTAGTGTGTAAATTGCTCTTTGGCATCCACCTTCCATGAAACCAACATTAGCTGGTATGTCTGCTTTTTGATTATCTACATAAATCTCTACAGTAAACGATATCTTCCAATTTCTTTGGATATCGTTGATACATGCACTACGTGGTTGTTCTCCGATAAATGGATTTACAACTAGAATTGTAATTAAAACAGCAACAGCTCCTACTCCTGCACTTAAAGCCAAAAACTGTAATGTCTTTTTTCTCTTATACGGATCCCCAGTTCCTGGCCAAATCATATATGTGATTTTTTTGTGGATTATTTAAAGTCCTTCTGTTAAGTGTCCATTATCTCAATAGTGTCAAATTGGTCTTGATGGTCTGCCAAAAAATAAGTAATTTCATCTGAATCGATTTCAAGCCATTCTGATTGACCGCAATACGGCAAATAATCTTCAACAAATAGGTCTTTTGATCCTGTGATTCTCACTATCATCTTTTCTTTTTTTGAATTAATCCCAAAAGGTAATTTGAGTACTTTTCCTCTTTTCTGATTTTGTATGTTTATTTTGTAATTATCATTACGAAACTCAACATCTCCAAAAAAATAACTTTGAAAGATATTTAATTTTTTTATTTTAAAACTTAGCATATTCTTTCTATTTTTTTCTTACAGATAAAACTTGGTTGATTGTAATACTATAATCGTAATGAGTATCTATAAAATGAAAAGGAAAAGTGGGTGGCTTAGATAACTTGCCAGGGTCGTGTTGCAAACGTGATTACATAGCCAACACCAATGATGATTGATTGATATGCGATGTTGGTATATGGAATTGGTTTGATAATTGGTTCTCCTTCAACAACTACTGTTTGACCTGGACCTAGACCTGGACCTACACTTGCTACGTTGAGCTGGGTGTGTACGTGATATACACCAGCTTCAAGTGCTTTTGCAGATAGTGAGTATTCGACTACTGAGTTACCATCAATGTCAAAGACGTTTCCTGGTGGGTCTCTTGCTAACATCTCCCATCTGTTACCTGCGTTAGTAGATTCTGAGAAAATGGAAATCCATCCTCTAAGGTCTCTTTCTACAAGACTAACTAAAGTACCTTGAACAGTCAAAGTTTCTCCAGTTTGTAGTGATTGTCTATTGAAGGTTTCATCTTCAATTCTGATGAAACGACTCTGAAGTTGTGCTTGGACACCGTGTGCATCTGCAGTTGGAATTATGGATTCAACCCAGTTGAAACCAAGTGTACCTAATGCAAGTACAGCAGCGAGTCCTAATACGAAAATCTTTTTTTCGACCATAGTCCTAATATTCAGAATGATAATACACATTGTTATATATTTTACCTTGATAACGAGGATCGATACTTCGTAGTGATGATTAACATCGATGATTAACATTGAAATTAATAAAAATTAAGTATAATTATTTCAAAATATGTTGAATTTTGTATGAAAAATTCCAATAATTTATTGTTTCATTTATCAAAATTCTGATAAAATATTGTAATTTCAAAACCTTTGCTTTATATCAAGAATTAACACTAAAGCCAACATGGCACAGATGCCCGCATTAATCCCAAAAGAAGTTGAGATTCAGAGACTAAAGAAAATCTGGCTCATCGTCATTGCTATGGGATCCACTGCAGCATCAGTCGAAGTAGATAACTTCGTTGATGGTTCTTTACATCAAACCTCTATCAGAGATAGTGCATTTACACCAGCACACTGGTGGCTATACTCCCACTTCATCACATTACCACTTGGATGGGCAGCAGCAGCAATCTATGATAGAAAAGTACCAGTACTCAGAGGTCCAAATAATTCAATTAACACTGGATTGAAGATGACCATTCTTGGTTACCTTGCAACCATGTTTACAATTGGAGTCAATGAGATGTGGCACTTCTGGTTTGTAGAAGAAATCTTTGCAGTACCAAATCACTGGATGTTTAACATGGGTGTCGTAGTAGCATTCATGGGTGCACTAGCCTATGTAGTTAGAGTATATGCTCGACTCGTAGAATTAGGTGCAGAAACTCCAGGTGAGAATCCGTACGTTGCAGAGATGTACAAGATGGCTTTAGAAGGCAAATTGTACAGCAGAGCAATTCCATAGACACAAAGTGCAATAGCACATTTTTTCTCTTTTTCTTATTTTCAATATCGCGAAGATCGTACTGGGCCTCCCATTTAAGAAAGATTTAAAAGGATTCTGATTAGTATAATTCCAGAATGACTCTTCCGAAAGGATTTGGTTCAAGTGGCGCAGGTGGCGCATCTAGTTCCGATGTAGAAAAAATGATTGGTAGACGTGTCGAAAATATGACCGGTATGATCACTATATCTTACATCGCAGCTTGGTTAGCAACTTTTGGTGGTACTGCAGCAGGATACTTCTATTATCCATGGGCATATCCAACAAGCAGTGGTCACTATGCGTTCATCGTTCTAACAATTATCGAAGCAATCGGTTATCTCTTCTGTGTTAAAGTTATGGAAGAAGGCTCTAAGAAGAACAGCAATGGAATAGTTGCTGCAACTCTAGCCGCAACCGCTGTGGGTACTGTACTTATAGTACTATTTGTTGGACATTAGAAGGAAAATCCTTCAGTTCTTCTTTTTACTTTATTTTAAAAAAATTAACGATCTCCACCACACTCTAAAATTTTATATACTGACCGTTTATTCTACTTGATAATGGTCTGGCTAAGACGATGTACTCACTACTTGTTCATAGTAGTAGTTGCAGTTAACTCTACACTGTTAACAATTAATGCAGGAGACTACATTTTCTATACTGACTGGGCTTGGACATCGTTTACGGTATTTTCAATATCGCAAACTTTGATGCTTTGCGTAGGTGCAACATATTACCTAACGTTTACAGGCGTTCCAGGAACAGCGACGTATTACGCCCTAATTATGACAGTATACACATGGATAGCAAAAGGTGCATGGTTTGCTCTAGGTTATCCATATGACTTCATTGTAACACCAATTTGGTTGCCATCGGCAATGTTGCTTGATTTGGCATATTGGGCTACAAAGAAGAACAAACATTCATTGATACTGTTTGGCGGTGTACTTGTAGGAATGTCTTTACCATTATTCAACATGGTAAACCTGATAACAGTAGCAGACCCACTAGAAACGGCATTCAAATATCCAAGACCAACATTGCCACCATACATGACACCAATAGAGCCTCAAGTAGGTAAATTCTATAACAGTCCAGTAGCACTGGGTGCAGGTGCTGGTGCAGTATTGTCTGTTACGTTTACAGCATTAGGTTGTAAGCTAAACACTTGGACATACAGATGGATGGCCGCTTGGTCAAAGTGGGACTAAAACTTCAACCCTTTCCTTTTCATTTTATTATTTTAGTTTAGAGTATTCTATACATGATTTTAGAATTTGATTAAAAAATATTGTACATGTTGTGATCTTTTGTTGTCTCTTTTGACAATATGCGTTATTGTGATGATATCATGTGAAGCAACAATATGAACAAATTCTTGCCACTCCAAAACCATTTGTAAAATGGGCTGGAGGCAAAAGACAGTTAATTCCAATATTGCATCAAAACCTTCCAGAGGCTTTTGGTACGTATTATGAACCATTTCTTGGCGGAGGTGCTTTACTTTTTCATATTCTTACTGATAAAAATGGTCAAAAATGTAGTATCTCTGATCTAAATTCTGATCTTGTATTGGCATATACTACAATTAGAGATAGAATTGATGCCTTAATTTCATCTCTGAAAAGTCACGAAAAAAATTATCAAAAAGATTCCAAATCATACTATTACTCTGTAAGAGAAAGCAATCCTAGAAATGAAGTTGAAAAAACATCTAGGCTAATTTTCTTGAATCGTACTTGCTTTAATGGACTTTACCGAGTAAATAGCAAAGGAAAATTTAATGTTCCATTAGGAAAATACACAAACCCCAATATTGTAAACGAAGAAAATCTTCGCGCTGTAAGCAGTATCTTGCAGACAAATAGAATCTCAATCAGATGTAGGGATTTTGAGTCGGTTCTAAGGGATGCAAAAAAAGGAGATTTGGTATATTTTGATCCTCCATATCAACCAGTAAGCTCTACTGCAAATTTCACGAGTTACACTACAAAAGATTTCACATGTGATGATCTTACTAGACTAGCTGAACTTTGTTTGAAATTAGATTCTAAAGAATGTCATGTATTGTTGTCAAATTCTGACTCTAAGGAAGTATCTGATATCTTTGCAAATAAACCCTGGAAAATTACTAGGATAGAAGCAAATCGTTCTATTAATTCAAACTCTAAAAAAAGAACTGGTCATTTTGAACTTTTAATAAAAAATTATTGAAAGCTCCGAACGGGATCTGAACCCGCGACCTTTACCTTACCAAGGTAACGCTCTACCAGGCTGAGCTATCGAAGCACAAATTTCAGCGTTTGAAAATCCTTATAATTCTTGATTATATCTCAAAAAACTGTAAACTGTTAAATTTCACACAAAATTCTACCTTTTTGGAGGAGTAATCAAGCCTGGCCAAAGTAAGCACATAGTGCTTTTGGACATGCAGGACTTAAGATCATAAAAATGGGTGATCCTGTCTCTCAGGAGTTCGTGGGTTCAAATCCCACCTCCTCCACTGCTCCTTTATTTTGGATGTCTGATTCCTCTAGAGTTCAAAACTTCGTAAACATCTGGAAGTGAAAATACAAATCCAATATGGACACAATCTTTCTCTTCGCAAAGCTGACAAAACAATTCTCCTTTCTGTACTGCAACTTCAGCTATTCTGTTTTTGATATTGTCTTTTAGTATGACACGATCATCATCAATTGAAATTTTCTCAATCTTTGGAGCATATCTTGCAAATGTTTTGTCTTTTTGCATCATCTCCTCTAACATGTAAGTGACATAACCTGAAAAACTATTGACACCTTTCATTGCAAGGTTGTCTTTATTTTTCTGATAGACGTCTTGGAATTTATCATAGACGGTTTCAGACACAGTTATTGATTTAAATCCAGCTTTCGGCAATTTACTTTTCCTTACCGTACATTAAAGTACTCAACTATATAAGATTTTATTTTATGGGTACTGTGGCGTTGTCGGTTGAAAATTATGCCTGTTTACTGTCGGTTGATGAAAAACATTTTTTCCACTCCATTAATCCATAATGATTCTTCTCTTCACCACTAAAAAGTTCTAAAATTTCACTAGCCCGTTTTTCTCAAACTCAAAAGAGATTTTTGATAATTCTGTTTATCAAGTAAATCAATAAACATCGCACTATATCTCAAATAATCATAAATTGCCATATACTGATCATATGTGATAAACCCTAATGCGTTTTTGAGAAGAGGGATTTCATCAAATCTTTCTTTCACACTACTATAGTCAACATCATTTAGTATTCCTAAAGTAAGTGTATCTGAATCTCTACTGAAATCAAAATTTTCAGATTCTAGTTTTTGAAAAACCCAATTCATAACAGTAAAATCATCATCTATTAATGATAGACAGTGTTTTACAACTGATTTGTGATTATCTTCCCATATCTTATCAATGGTGAATTGTTTTTTTCTTAAAGTGAATATTGCATAAAATAATGCAAAAAGCATGATAGGAAGTCCTACAAAAATTGCGAGGTTAATTTCATCACGATATGTATCAGTAGACAGTTCTTGTGTAATTGAGAATCTATACCATGTATCTAGAATACTAGATAAACCAAATACAATCCCTCCACTGAATATGGCAATCACAAAAGATTGATCAAAACTTCGTTTATCCACTAAAAAATAGAATTGAATACTATTAGAAAAACCATGTTACAACTTTAATTATGCTTGCTAATTTGTAAACAAATTCAAAAATCTGCATTATTTTTCGCTTGCGTTCTGAATTACAGTAATCCATTTGTTGTCTCCATTGATTTCAATACCACAAGCCTCAGATGAAAATTAGTCTTTATACAATACCTTAACTTTGGAGCAGTATGGGTAAAGGATACGAATCTTCAGAAATTAGGCAGAAATTGATTGAACTACTTGAGGATTCTAAAAGTGGAATGTCTGGAGTTGAAATTTCAAAAAAACTTGGAGTGAATAGAACCACTATGACAAAATACCTCAAAGTATTTGCAGCCGAAGGATTCCTTCGTCAAAATAATATCGGAAATATCACATTATGGTTTTTAGAGTCAGGACAAGAGGCATATTCTTTTCCTGATGATTACTTTAAAGTTGCACCACAATATCTTGATAAATTAATCAAAGGACAAGAGACTCAAATTTATTCACTAATTAAAAACTGTATTAATTCTGGGGCAACTATTCCAAAACTTGTTACTGAAGTAATTATTCCATCTGTAGAATCAATTCAAAAATTATACGATGATGGAAAAATTGGAAATACCGAGCAGAAATTATTACAAAATATTATATCAAAATCCCTTCAAATTTTTAATCAAATTTCAATTGATTCAAACCCAAAAAATAACATAATTGTAATTTCAGCAGATGCTCATAGCAACTTGTTATCTGAAGCGGCTTCTGCTTCTCTACACTCAGATGGCTGGAGAGTTTTCCATCTGGGTGATATGTCGTCTGCAATTAATGTCTTGTTTGATCTTGATTTGCAAAAACTCATGGGAAAAATTTGGAAACAAAAATCCGGAATAATGATTATTCTTGTCTTTTCAAATACAGAAGAAGGGCTACATTTTTTTGCAGAATCTGTAAACTCAATTAAGGAAAAATTGGGAAAACGAATACGATTGGCATTATGCGGAAAAGTTGGAAAAAAGACAAAAATCCAATCTGATTTACTTTCTGAAAAATTTGAAGATGTTCTTCAATGGTCAAAAACTGTCTCTGAAAGTTCAAAATAAAAAATGGGCCCGATGTGATTCGAACACATGACCTTTCGATTATCAGTCGAACGCTCCAGCCAAGCTGAGCTACGAGCCCTTAATCCAACCTCTTGACAGGACTCATTTAAGTTTAATTTTCCTTCCACTTGATGGAGCACCCAATTGATGGGTCAAACTCTTTTTCAATTTTCTCTCCAGCTAGTAATTTTTCTATATTCTTACTCATTGTTTTTTCAGTAGCAATAGCATCAGGTTTCATAGCATTGTCTATCTTTCCATGAAATACTAGCTGTTTGTTGTTATTGAATAAGAAAGGATCTGGTGTACATATTGCACCATATTTCTTTGCAATTTCTTGAGTGTCATCCACTAAATAATCAAATTTGAATCCCTTTTCTTTTGCAGTTACTTTCATGTTTTCAAAACTGTCTTCTGGATAGTCTTTGGAATCATTACTGTTTATTCCAACTATTGCTATTTTGTCTCCAAATTTTTCATATAACTCGTTTAATGCCTCTACTTTTGCCTTGACATATGGGCAGTGATTACACATGAAAATAACTAAAATTCCATGATAATTGTTATAGTCATTCAATGCGTGTTTTTTATCATCAATACCCAAGAGTTGAAACTCTGGAGCTTTATCTCCTGGTTTTAATTTAATCTGAGATTCTAAAAGTACCATGAAATGAGATTTTGTTATACAAATAAAATTCTTCTCAAGAAGACAACAATTAAAATCCACACCTTATCCCTTCTTGATGTGGGCTGGTAGTATAGCCTGGTAGTATACCCGCCTTGCACGCGGGGGGTCATGGGTTCAAATCCCGTCCAGTCCACTTACACACCCTTCGATCAATTCTGAATATCGGATTTCTGGATGGATTTAAATAGGATAACTTTTCGTTTTAATCTATGACAAGCGCAGCAGATGCATGGCCAGTTTGGATTCCACTCATTGTTGGATTGGCACCAGGATTAGTATACTGGTTAGCAATTACAGCAATGAAGAAAAGACGATAAAATTTTTATTTCTTTTAACTTCTTTTTATTAATTATTCAGTGATAACTGGGTTAAACGTTCTTACCTTTCTTGTTGACTATATCATATGTTGCACAAAATTAATCTCTAATCAATAAAATTCACATGAAGAAAATTATTTTTACCATGTTTTTGATTTTAATGTTATTTCCTATTACCTCGATTTTTGCTCAAAAAACTGATACATTACCTACGTTATCTGTAATTCTTACAAGTAATACCCCATATGTTTACCAAGATGAACAGGGATATACTGTAGTTGTAGGTGAAGTTAAAAATACTAATACTCTTACTTCTGTGACTGATGTACGAATACATGTTATATTTTATGACGATACTAATCCTGAGCCTCTAGAAATTGTTGAAGGAAAATCCTCTTTGCAAGTAATCCCACCACTTGGAACATCGCCTTACATCATTAAATCAAAAACTCCAAATTCTGAGATCACACATGCCTCTGTTTCTCTTGGTTTATTCAATTCATCAACTTCTAAATCAAAACAACTATCTGTTGAAGTAAACAATATTGATTTAGATGACACTCTTCGTTTTTCAGGCGTTCTAAAAAATGGTGCTGCACCATCAAATAATACTAATGTCTATCTTGCCTTCTATGATAATTTTCAACCTCCTAGAATAATCGATGTAATTACTATTCCTATTGGCAGTGTTGAGTCAAATGAAACAATAAATTTCAATTTCAATGAAAAAATTCAATCAAGATCAGTAGGATTTACTGTTTCAGCTGAATCAAATGTATTTTATTCTGACCCTAAAAATGTGACAATTCCAGAATCTACAATAGCAACAAAACTTGTTACCATATCTAAAGTATCTATACTTGATAAAGAGGGAAAAAATCTTTCAGATATTAAAGTAGGTTCAACAGTGATAATACAAAGTGATGCTTGGATTCAATTCTCAGCAGATCAAAAAACTAATGAAACTCCGTATACCTATTATGTTCAAATTAAACAATCTGGGACGCCATATGTAGAATTTATAGGAAAATATGATGGGCGATATATTGCAACTGGTCAACAATCTCAATCTGTAGATTGGATTCCAGAAAGTAGCGGTTTATTTTTCATTGAGACATTTGTCTGGGATAGAAACAATGTTCCAATTGCAAATCCAGGACCGATAGTATTGATACTTGTAAAGTAGATTTATCTTTACATCTTTTCTATTTGTTAGTATGTCTCAGTTTACTCTTGTTGCAATGGGAGGGACTTTTGATATCATTCACAAAGGCCATCTCACTTTACTTGCAAAAGCATTTTCAATTTCGTCTGATGTGATTATTGGTTTGACCAGCGACGAATTAGCTGAAAAAAGAGGGAAAAAAACACTGAACAATTATGAAAAAAGATTTGAAACATTAACAAATGCAATTAAAACAAATTTTCCAAATCATCACTTTCAAATAAGTAAATTAGACAATGATTTTGGTCCTGCAGTTTTAGAAGAAAATGTACAGGCTCTTGTAGTAAGCGATGAGACCGGAAATCAAGGAGAAATCTTAAATCAACTTCGTAAAGAAAAAAATCTATCTCCTGTAAAAATTGTAATAGTTCCTATGGT
>Ga0169931_10006017_pt1 | contig 18374 bp, 18 predicted proteins | sample Kivu_15m_20L_FD_129675 | JGI IMG/M metagenome (GOLD analysis project Ga0169931, IMG submission 129675) | Freshwater microbial communities from Lake Kivu, Western Province, Rwanda to study Microbial Dark Matter (Phase II) - Kivu_15m_20L... | ecosystem: Environmental > Aquatic > Freshwater > Lake... | reverse complement strand
GGCCAATGCGCCGCGGCTGGAGTCCAATGCCGCCATCGTCATCGACCAGGAGCAGGGGTCGGCTCTGTATGCCAAGAATGCACGGGCGGTGATGCCCATCGCCTCCATCACGAAGCTGATGACGGCCATCGTGGTGCTCGATGCGAGGCTCCCCCTGGACGAGCCGCTCGAGGTGACGCACGAGGACCTCGACTTCGTGAAGGGCACGCGGTCCCGGCTTGGCACCGGAACAGTGCTGACGCGTCGTGAGATGCTCAAGCTGGCGCTGATGGCCTCCGAGAACCGCGCGGCCTCCGCGCTCGGCAGGCACTACCCGGGCGGGTTCCCCGCGTTCGTCTCCGCCATGAACCGCAAGGCGCGGGAGCTTGGCATGCGCGACACCCGGTTCGTCGATTCCACCGGACTGAATCCCGACAACGTCTCCACCGCCCAGGATCTCGTGCGTCTGGTCGAGGCCGGCCTGCGCTATCCGGTCATCCGCGATTTCACCACCTCGGAGTCGCACTACGTGGAGGTCGACGAGGGACGGCGCAGCAAGGTGCTGTCCTACAACAACTCGAATGGACTGGTGCGTGCGCGCAACTGGGACATCGGGCTGTCCAAGACCGGTTACATCTCCGAGGCGGGGCGTTGTCTCGTCATGCAGGCCCACATCGCCACCAAGCCGGTGATCATCGTCCTGCTCGATTCCTGGGGCAAAATGTCTCGCATCGCGGATGCCAATCGCATCCGCCACTGGCTCGAGGGCGAGACCCGGGTGCGCGAACCCCGCACCGTGCGGGTCCGCAACCAGAGTGCGCCGCGTGCGAGCAAGCTCGGTCGCAACACCCGCCAGGAGAACCGGCGGGTCAGCACGAGACGCGCCTGAGCGCAATTTCTGGCGCACCGGGGCGCCCGGTCCTTCATTGCTTCATCGTCTGAGGCGGTGTCCTCTGGCGGCTCTACGTCGGAAGAGCCCGGCCCGAAACATGGACGCGCGAACCCCATCTCGCAGTCTGATGAAGCGCCCGTCCCAGGAGTCCGCATGCCATCCAATTCGAATGCCGAGCACTCCCGCCTGGAGCAGGCTGCCGAACTGCTGGCTAACTGCAGGCTCGAGCGCCGTCCGCTGGATGCCCTGCCCGGGCACCTGCAACCCGTAGACGAGAACGAGGCCTATTCGATCCAGCAGTTGCTGCACGCACGTCTTTCCGCCGCCGGCCTGGGCCGGGTGAGCGGGTTCAAGATCGGCTGCACCACGCCAGTGATGCAGGCCTTCCTCAACATCCCGAATCCCTGCGCCGGCGGTGTGTTCGAGCACACCGTACACCGCTCGCCGGCCGCGATACGGCACGCAGACTTCGTGCGTGTTGGGGTCGAGTGCGAGATCGTCGCCCGTCTGGGCGCCGATCTGCCTGCCCGCGCGCAGCCCTACAGCCGCGAGGACGTGGCGGCGACCGTGGCGGCGATCATGCCCGGCATGGAGATCGTCGATGCCCGCTACGTCGACTACAGCCGCCTCGACACGCCCACGCTGATCGCCGACGATTTCTTCGATGCAGGCGTCGTGCTTGGGCCGGAGACCGCGGACTGGCGCGGCATCGACCTCGCCACCATCACGGGGGTGACGCGGATCAATGGCGTCGAGGTGGGTCGGGGAGCGGGCCGGGACGTGATGGGCCATCCCTTGCAGGCGCTTGCCTGGCTGGCCAACCAGCGTTCCGCGCGTGGGCAGTCCCTGCCTGCCGGCTGTTTCGTCTTCCTTGGCAGCGTGGTCGAGACCAAGTGGGTGGCACGTGCCGATCACGTGCTGATGGACCTCGACCGCCTTGGGCGGGTCGAGGCGCGATTCGACTGAGCCGTCCGGAAAAGCTTCAGTTTCTCCTCGAATTGTCGAAATGACACTGCAGGCGGCGCGGTCACCCGGTCGTGAGGCCTTTGGTATCATCTGGCATGTTGCAGTGCCGCGAGCGGGGGCGACCCCGCGGTCGGCGCTGCGTGCGATGTCCGGCACATGGCTTCGGACCAACCCACACAGGAGACGAGAACATGATCAGGTCCGCCATGCTCGGCGTCGTGTTGGCTCTGTCCGGGGCCGCGTTCGCCATGGAACTGGCGCCGGCAGGCGACGAGGCGGCCCCGTCTTCCATTGCTGTGGTGGAGCCGCTGAGCGAGATTCCGTCGGTAGAAATGCCAGGTGTGCTCAATCGGGTGGAGCAGGGCTTCGCCAGTTTCTACGGCAAGAGCTTCCAGGGGCGCCGCACCGCGAGTGGTTTGCCCTTCGATCCGAAGGCGGCGACCGCCGCGCACAAGAGCCTTCCCTTCGGCACCTCGGTACGCATCACCAATCTCGATAACGGCCGCTCTGTCACGGCCACGATCAACGACCGTGGCCCCTACGTGGGCGGACGCATTATCGATGTGAGCCAGGCCCTGGCGCGCCAGCTGGGGTTCGTGCGCGCCGGCATGGCGCGGGTACAGGTGGAAATCCTCGGCTGGGGCCCGGTGCGCCGCCTCCGCGGTGCCATGGAGTCGCTCCAGGACGAAACGGTTGCCCGCCGGCACCGCTGATTCCCGTCGCGGTGCCCGGTCCGGCCGGGGCGTTAACCCCCGGGCGGTGGCCATGGTTCTCGCCATGGCCCTGTGCTTCACTGTCCTCGAAACTACGGCCAAGTGGCTGAGCCGCAGCTATCCCGTCCCCATGGTGGTGTGGGCACGATATGCCGGCCACGTGCTGTTGATGTTGATTCTGTTCGGGCCACGCATGCGCCTGGCGCTGGTGCGCACCAGCCAGCCGACCAGCCAGATGTCGCGCGCCACGCTCATGCTCGGCTCCACCATGTGCAATTTCGGCGCGGTGAGCTTCCTTCCCCTGGCCGAAGTGAAGGCGATCAGTTTCGTGTCGCCGCTTCTCGTCACGGTGTTCGCGGTCTGGTTGCTCAAGGAGACCGTCACGCGCTCGCGATGGATTGCCATCTGCGTCGGCTTCGGCGGAACGCTGTTCATTGCCCGGCCGGGCTCGGCCATGCTGAACCCGGCCATCCTGCTCGCGCTTGGCTCGGCGTTCTGCTACAGCCTCTATCAGATCCTGACCCGGCGGTTGAGCGGGGACGACAGTCCGATCACCTCGCTGTTCTACACGGCGCTGGTGGGCTTCGTGTTCATGAGCTTCGTGCTGCCCCACGTCTGGAAGTCGCCGGCGCTGGCTGACCTGCCGGTATTCCTGCTGCTGGGTGCCAGCGGCATGGGTGGGCACTTCCTGCTCATCAAGGCCCTGGAGATCGAGCGCGCTTCGGCCCTGTCTCCGTTTGGCTACTCCCAGTTGCTGTGGGTCGGGCTGGCGGGTTTCCTGGTGTTCGGCGATGTGCCTGATCTGCACTCGGTGATCGGTATGGCCGTGATCGTGGCGAGTGGCCTCTACGTGGCCTGGGGGCACCGCTACGTCAAGGACGAAGAGCCGGAAAGCGCGATCGAGTGACCCGCCCCCGCTCAGCGGCGGCGTCTTCGCAGGTAGGCCGGCAGCGGCGTTTCCGCCGGGAGCCGCGGGTCGGGCTCGGGCGGCCCTGCGCGCACGGACAGGGGCAGCACCCCCGCCCAAACCGGCAGTTCGTAATCCGCCTCATCATCCATGGGCGGGCCAGTGCGTACCTTGGCCGAGGCCTCGTCGATCGGCAGTCGCAACACCGTGGTGGCACGCAGTTCCTTGCGGGACGGGCCGCGGATCTCGTCCCAGCGACCCTTCAGGATCTGTTCCGAGATCACCCGCAGGGCGTGGACCTTTTCGTCGCCCTCGACGAGAACGGCCGACCCGAGCACCACAACCGAGCGGTAATTCATCGAACTGTGGAAGCCCGAGCGTGCCAGCACCAGACCATCCAGATGGGTCACGGTGAGGCACAGGGGCACGCCCTCCGCCAGGTTCTTCAGGGTGCGGCTGACCGCAGAGCCGTGCACGTAGATCACATCACCGTCGCGACCGTAGGCGGTGGGGATGACGAAGGGCTGTCCCGCCACGACGTGACCCAGGTGACAGATGAAGCCTGCGTCCAGGATGGCGTGTACGCCGTCGTGGTCGTAGGCGGCGCGTCGGGGCAGGCGGCGAACGGTGGTGCGGGCGGATTTGAGGCTCATGGGGCAGTCCCTGGGTTGACGACTGGCAGACGATACTCGCGCAGCCCGCAATACGTCATCCCGTGCCGGCGGCAGAGTCGTTGCAGGGCCGCGAAAAAGGCACTCTGAAGAATGATCATTTGTTAGGTTTCAGTGATTTGGAAGCGTTTTCTCCAAAAAAACCTCGCTTGTGGACTAGGAATTCCCGGCGTATTTGCTAAGCTTCGCTTACATCGTCATCGAATGTTTGCAATCAGCCCTCAAGTTCGGTTCAGGCTGGTCGCAAATAAAAGCAGGTCTCCTCCCCCCAACAAGGGGGTTTCGCAGGGCAGCCCTTCACGGGGTTGCCCTGTTTTTTTTGTGCCGTTGGCGGAGGCATCCCCGGGGGGTGGCGCAGGTATCGAGGAACGGTGGCGCCGGAAACGGGTCAGTGGCTGGACATCCATCGCGGAGATCGCCATGTCCTGCAATTCCGTTTCCTCGGTTCGTCGGCGCAGTCTTCTCCAGGCCTCGCTCGCCATCGCGAGTGGCCTGTCCACGCAAGCGTTCATCCGGACGGCCGGCGCCCAGTCCATCCACGTCCTGCCAGGGTTGCCCTATGCCGAGGATGCCCTGGATCCGGTGATCTCGGCGCGGACCCTCCAGTTTCATCATGGCAGGCATCACCGGGCCTACGTCGACAACCTGAACCGGCTGGTGGCCGGAACCGCATTTTCGGAGCAGTCGCTCGAGCAGATCGTCCGCGCGACGGCCGGGTCCGCGGATCAGGCGGCGGTCTTCAACAACGCGGCCCAGGTGTGGAACCACAATTTCCAATGGCGCAGCCTGCGTCCGGGCGGGGGCGGGCGGCCTGGGGCGGTGTTGTCCCGCGCCATCGAGTCCTCGTTCGGCAGCTTCGACGAGTTTCGCAAGCAGTTCGCACAGGTGGCGGTGTCGCAGTTCGGCAGCGGCTGGGGCTGGCTGGTACGGGACGGCGACCGTCTGCGCGTGGTGAAAACAGCAAATGCCGAGACACCGCTCACCCAGGGTCTCGTGCCCCTGCTGACCATCGACGTCTGGGAACACGCCTACTATCTCGACTACCAGAACCGGCGCGCCGACTACGTCAACGCCGTCATCGACCGCCTGCTGGACTGGGGGTTCGCGGAAGCCAACCACGAGGCCACCTGAGGGTCACGCCCGTGGCGGGTGCTTGAAGAGCTTGCGCTGCAGTGTGCGCCGGTGCATGCCGAGGGCGCGCGCCGTTGCGGAGATATTGCCCTCGTGCTCGGCGAGCACGCGCTGGATGTGCTCCCACTCCATACGCTCCACCGACAGGGGCCGAGGATCGGGGGGCGGCTCATGATCCTGCGGCGCAGCGCCGAGCGCGGCCAGGACCTGGTCTGCATCGGCGGGCTTCGCCAGATAGTGGGTAGCCCCCAGCTTGATGGCCTCCACTGCGGTTGCGATGCTTGCGTAGCCGGTGAGGACCACGATGCGCATGGGGTCGGACATTCGCCTGAGACTCTCCACCAGGCGCAGGCCGGAGGCACCGGGCATGCGCAGGTCCACAACGGCGTAGGCGGGTGCATGCGCCCGGGCCAGATCCATGGCCGTGCCGGCGTCCTGGGCAAGCACCACCTCGAAGCCGCGGCGGGACAGGGCACGCCCCAGCACCTCGCGAAAAGTCTCGTCATCGTCGGCGATGAGCAGCCGGGGGGGGGAAGAGGGGGAGTTCATCGCGCGGCCAGTGCCGCGAGCGGCAGTTCCATGGTGGTGAGCGCGCCACCGCCGGGGCGGTTCGACAGCGTGACCCGGCCGCCGAGGCGCTCGAGGGCGGCGTTGGCGATCAGCAGCCCGACGCCGCGGCCCTCTCCTTTGGTGCTGTGCAGGGCACGCCCCGCCTTGTGCAGCACCTCGGGCTGCACCCCGGCACCCCGATCCGTGATCTCCACGCACAGGTCGACCGCGGTCCAGCGTGCCTGCAGGACGATGCCTTCCGGGGAGGCATCGGCGGCGTTGTCCAGCAGGGTGGTGAGGGTCTGGGACACGCTGCGGTCCGCCAGGATCAGCGGGGCGGGTCGCGCGCCTTCGAGCCGCATTTCGACCTCGATGCCGGGACGCAGGACCCGCCAGCTGTCGGCCGCCGCCTGCAGCACGGCATCCAGGGACTGGACGTTGCCACCCTCGGAACGCGACTGGCCGGCGCTGGCGACCAGATCCGAGATGATGGTCTTGCAGGCCTCGACCTGGGCACGCAGCAACGACAGGTCGTCTGCCAGCGGGGCATCGGCGGCATGGTCGTGCGCGAGTTCCTGCAGCATCACGGCCATGGTGGACAGCGGGGTGCCGAGCTGATGGGCCGCGCCTGCGGCCATGGTCCCGAGGGTAAGGATGTGCTGGTCCCGCAAGGCCCTTTCGCGAGCCTCGGCCAGTTGGCGATCGCGCTCGCGCAGCGATGCGGCCATGCGCACCACGAAGTAGGCGATGGCGCCCGCCGCCAGCACAAAGCTCACCCACATGCCCAGGACGTGGAGATCGAAGTCACCCGCCGGTCCATGGTGCATGTGCGGCAGCGGGCGGAAAAAGAAGCCGAGGCTCGTGTACGCGGCAAGCGTTGCGCCCGCCATGTACCAGGCGTGTCGCGGTGTGAGGATGGTGGCCGCGACCACCAGCGGCAGCAGGAACATGGAGACGAAGGGGTTGGCCCAGCCGCCGCTGAAGTAGAGCACGGCTGCAAGGGTCGCCGTGTCGGCGAGCAGGTGGCCGAAGATCTCGCGCTCGCCAACCGCGGTTCCCGCGCGGGCGCGCCACGCCGCGCGGAGGTTGAGCAGGCCTGACGCCACGATGATGGCGAACAATTCCGCAAGCGGCAGTTCGAGGTCCAGCCACAGCCGGGCCAGAACAATGGTCGCGCTCATCGCCGCCAGAGCGCCCCAGCGCAGGGCCGAAAGGCGCTTCAGGCTCTGCTGGCCGCGGTCCGTTGCGGCGGAGGGGGCGGGGCGCATTCGGGTCAAAGGCATCCGGACCGAGCTGGGGATCCCACCATTCTAGCCCGGCGGGCTGGGACTCCCATGGGGTGCGACAACGTGACGCAGCCGCCCTGCTGAAGCCTCGCCGGCCCGGCCACCCGGTGTCGCCGTTTCCCGGGGCCGGCAGCGACTCACTGGCGCTTGCGGTTCTCGTCGCGCAGCCAGGTGATGATCTGCCAGATCTGTTCGTCGGTGATGTCGCCGGCGAAGCCGGACATGACGGTCCCGGAGCGACCGTTGCGGATGGTGTTGAAGATCATCTCGTCGGTGGGCTGGCGCAGCCACTCGTCGTCGGTGAGGTCCGGGCCGACGGCGCCGCGAGCGTTATTGCCGTGACAGGCAATGCAGCCGGTCTGGTTGTAGAGCCGCTTGCCCTTGGCGATGACCTCGGCGTCGTTGGCGGGGAGTGGGTTGGTGATGCCCTGTGCGTACGCGGCGGCGGTGGCGAGCAGGGAGATGGCGAGCAACGCGGATCTCATGTGGGGTGTGCGCAAGTGAGTGGGACCCCCGGCGTCGGGCATCCCGGTGTTGGGGTGTCGGCGCGGAACCGTCCGGCAGGAGCTGTCGCGCCCCGGCCTCGGCCCCGCGCCATGCTGCTTACTTACCGTCGAACAGCGAGAAGACGAACAGCGTACCGCCCTTGCGGTTGTCCTTCAGGTGCGGGGAGCCGCCCTTGCCACCCCAGGTGGCCCAGCCCGTCCAGCCGCCCCAGCCCGAGGGGATGGCCACGTACTGCTTGCCATCCACAGAGTAGGTGATGGGGCTGCCGACGATGCCGGAGCCGGTCTGGAATGACCAGAGTTCCTCGCCGGTGCGGATGTCGTAGGCCTTGAAGTCACCTTCGGGAGTGCCGGCGAACACCAGGCCGCCACCGGTGGTCAGCACACCGCTGGTGAAGGGGGAGGGTGCCTTGACCGTCCAGGTCTTCTCGCCGGTGGTGGCATCGAACGCCACCAGTTGGCCATGGCCCTTGATCCAGTCAGCCTCGGCAATGCCGAGGTTGTACTTGCCTTCCACCCGCTCGCTCTTGCCCGCAAGGATGTCGACACAGATCTCGCGGCTCGGCACGACCACGGTCTTGCTGACCGGGTCGTAGCTCATCGGGTTCCACCACTTGCCGCCCTCGGAGGCCGGACAGACGTTCATGGCCTTGTTGGTGTAGGTGGGTACCTTGGTCTCGTCGATGATCGGACGACCCTCAGGCGTGAAGCCGGTCGCCCAGTTCACCTTGGAGATTTCCTTGGCCCAGACGAAATTGCCGTTGGTGCGGTCGATGCTGTAGAGGAAACCGTTGCGGTCGCCGTGCAGCCAGACCTTCTTGCCGTCGATGTTGGCGAGGATGGTCTCGTTCACGCCGTCGAAGTCCCACACGTCCCAGGGCGTGTACTGGTAGTGGAACTTGATCTCGCCGGTGTCCGGGTTGAGTGCCAGGGTGGAGTTCGTGTAGAGATTGTCACCCTTGCGGCCCTCGCCATCCCAGTCGGGGTTCGGGTTGCCGGTGCTCCAGTAGAGCGTATCGAGCTGGGGATCGTAGGAGCCGGTGATCCAGGTGGAGCCGCCGCCGTATTTCCAGATCTCGGGATCGGTGTCGCCCCAGGTGTCATGACCCGCCTCGCCAGGGGCGGGGATGGTGTAGCGGCGCCACACCTGCTTGCCGGTCTCGGCATCGAGGGCGTCGATCCATAGGCGCGTCGGATACTCGGCGCCGGACATGCCGACCACTACCTTGCCCTTGACCACCAGGGGGGCCACGGTCATGGTTTGCGCCTTGGTGTAATCACCCACCACCACGTCCCAGGCCTTCTTGCCGGTCGCGCGGTCGAGCGCGATGACATGTGCGTCGGGCGTGGCGAAGAAGACTTTGTCGCCGTAGACGGCTGCGCCGCGATTGCCCACGTCGCAGCACATCATCTTGCCGATGTTGTCGGGCAGGGGGTGCGAGAAGGCCCAGAGCTGTTTGCCCGTGGCGGCCTCGAGCGCGAAGATCTTGCCGTGCGACGAAGTGACGTACATGACGCCGTCGACCACGATGGGGGTGGTGTTCTGGGCGTCCTGCACGCCGAAGGAGAACGAATACACCGGCACCAGGCGCTTGACGTTCTTGGGGTTGATCCTGGCCAGCGGGCTGTAGCGCGTACCCGCGTAGTCGCGGCCCGCCATGAGCCAGTTGTTGGCCTCCTGGGTAGCGCCAAGCAGCATCGCGTCGGTCACCGGGGTGTGCGCTGCATCCGCGAACGACAGCGCCGGTGCGAGCAGGGCGGCCGCCAGTGGCGCAGCACGCCACCCCTTGGCCGGGGATCGTTGAGCTTTGTTCATCTGTCCTCTCCTGAATGGAACCTGCAACCGCCGGCAGCGGATGCCGCCGACGACAGCCGGGAAAGACGACGAAGAGGACCGTGAGCCACCTCGCGCGGCCTGCCCGGGGGACTGCTGGTTACGGCGATCGGCGCGTTCCTGCAGGGCGCCGGTCTGGGTTACCTGGGTTGTGACCGCTGGCGGCGGTTCTCGAGAACGCATGGCCCCGCCGACGATTCTAGGAGATACCTCGGCCGCTGTGCCAGCCTTGCACCTCTTTAACGCATTTTTGTTTTTGCTGGGCGACCGACCGACCGACCGGCAGTCAGGCGAAAATGTCGAGCAGTGCGCCGACGGAGGGCTCGTCCGCTTCGCCGCCGTCGTCGGCCAGGGCCTGAAGGCTGCCGAACAGACCGAGCGCCGAACTCAGCAGGGCGACGCCCTCGGACAGGCTCAGTTGCTCGATAGCGGCTGGCAGACCTGCGCGCCCCAGCAGTGATTCGGCGCCGAGGGCGGATGACACCGGAGTGCGGATCGGGGTGACAGAACCCGGGGAGCGCACGCCGTCCATGGCGGCGACGAGATCGCGGAAATAGGCCCGGTCGAGCAGCGAACGCACGTCGGGCACGATGCCGCTGCGCCCCAGCCCCTGCGGCACCGGGGCACCGGTGACCAGCGAGGTCTGAAGGGCATTGGCAGCCGCCACCGGCGGCGACCCAAGCGCCGCCGCAGACGGGGCGAACGAAATGAATCCGGCCGCGCGCAGCGGCTGCAGCAGGCTCAAGGAGATGGCCGGGATGGCCATGTCCGCAGCGTCCCTGGGTCTGGCGGCGCGGGTGGCTCAGGACCTCAGGGCATGCCCACCGCGTCGTGCGCGCTCTGCCCGCGCGCGGCGGTGACCTGTATCTCGACCTTGTACTTCGGGTGTGCGAGACGCGCTTCGACGCAGGCGCGGGCCGGGGCCGCGCCCTCGGGGACCCACGGATCCCACATGGCATTCATCGCATCGTAGTAGCTCACATCCGACAACCAGATGGTCGCCGTGAGCATGCGGCTGCGATCGCTGCCAGCTTCCTGGAGATAGCGGTCGATCTTGGCGAGGATGCTGGCGGTCTGGGCGCCGGGATCATCGGGCACGGGCTCGTCGGCGACGATGCCGGCAAGATGAACGGTGTCCCCGTGGATCACCACCTGCGAGAGCCGTTTTCCCACATGGCTGCGTTCGATCTTCATGCTGAGTCTCCTGTACGAACCACTTATCGAGTCGGGTCACCGTCGAGGGCGCCACGAACGTGCTGTCGGGCTTACTTGGTGCAAATATCGCACCCACCTGGGGTCACCCGAACATCTTCTTCAGTTCGGTTGCCAGGGAAGGCACCACGAACGCGATGATGAACACCACCGCGATCCATAGCAAGGCCACCATCCAGCCCGGCGCCTCCAGCGAGCGGCGCATGTGGCGGTAATACAGGTACAAGGCGGCGCTCGAGATGATGGGCAGCATGGCGGCTTGTGCCATCCCACCCCAGATGACCATCTGCACCGGGGCTTGGCCGAAGATCCAGAACATGGTGACCGGAATGATCGTGAGCACCACCACGAAGATATCGCGCCAGCGGTTGCGCGCGCGCAGGTCCTCGGGCCGATAGTGGCCGAGAACCCGCATGAGGTCGGAGAACATCCTGGCGTGTCCCGCGGTCGCGGCGACGATGGTGCCAAACAGGATGACGATGGCGCCGATATAGAACAGGTAGCGGGCCCATCCACCCAGCGTCTGAGTGTAGATCCTGGACAGCACCGGGATCATCTCGGCGCCACTGGGGACCTGCCCCGCCGCATGAAGAATTCCGGCGCCCAGCAGGTAGAAGGCCACGGTGGCCACGGTGTAGATCACCATCGAGAAAAGCACGTCGACGTTCATCACGTGCACCCACCCGCGGGCCCGCCGCCTCCAGGCATCGGAGTTCTGGTAAGGGCCGGTGTAGCGGGCGTAGCCTTTCTCGACGCACCAGTAGGTGTAGATGTAGAGCTCGGTGGCACCCACGCCGGTGATGCCGAACACTGCGATGGCGATGGCCATGCCCTCTGTAGGAAGCTGGAAGCTGAAGCCCTGGGCCACGTCGGCGATCGAGAAGGCAGGTGAGTTGATGAGCAACACCGCCGCCAGCAGCGTGATGAGGGTGAACAGGCCGACCTTCACCATCGCCAGTCGCTCCATGCGCTCGTATCCGCCGCCCAGCAGCAAAACGAGCGTGAGTGCCCAGAACACCAGCACCCAGGCCCAGACCGGAACCGTGGTCACCTGGAACATCACCTGGGATACTCCGATGTACATGGCTGCGATCTGGAACAGCACCAGGAAGGCCATGACGGCCCAGGCGAATACGACCCAGTTGATGTGGCGCCCGCGCGGACCGGGGATGTGGTTGACCGCGTCCAGCCCGGTTTCGGCACGCGCGATCACGTAGCGGCCGAGGAAGGCCTGGACCACCGACTTGATCAGGCAACTTACCACCACCAGCCAGAGCATGGTGTAGCCCACCTTGGCGCCGAGCGCGGTGGTGGCGATCAGTTCACCAGACCCGACGATGGACGCCGCAAGCACGATGCCGGGTCCGATCTTGCGCAGAATGTTGCCCAGCCCGACGGGTGGCTCGAGAATGTCCTCGGGATCGAGCCTGTAGGGATCCAGGTGGGCTGCGGCGGGGTTGCGGGACTGGCTCATGCGCGGACCTCCTGGCTTGGGGGGACTTCTCGAGCGGCGTGCCGTTTCGCCTTCGTAATCATCGGCGCCTGCAATGTTCCGACAGGTCGGGGTCGCCTGCACCCGCGGGCTTCCCCGACTGCATCCTGACGCGTGAGGCGGGCCCTTGCAAGGGCGCCTGTCGGCTGCGCCGCGGGCTCACGGGCTTGTGGGGATCTGTTTCTCCGGTCAGGCGCGCGGCTGCGGGCGGGACGCTGCGCTCATCAGCCCACCGCGATCTTTCCCAGGGCTGCCCGCATGGCCGACGTGAGGGCGGCCGGTCTACGGTTTGCCCGGTCCACGTATACGTGCACGAAGTGCCCCTGGGCCGCCGCCGCGTCATCATCGTTGCGGAACAGGCCGATCTCGTAGCGCACGCTGCTGTTGCCGAGCTTCGCGACGCGCAGGCCAGCGTGCACGACGTCCGGGAAGCTCACCGGCCGGAAGTAGTTGCAGCGGGTCTCTATCACCAGACCGATCACGGTGCTGGTCACGATGTCCAGCACTTGCTGTTCGATCAGGTACTGGTTGACCACCGTGTCGAAGTACGCGTAATAGACGACGTTGTTGACGTGGCCGTAGACGTCGTTGTCCATCCATCGTGTCGGGATGGCCTGGAAGTGGCGGAAGGCGGAGCGCGGTTCGGCAACGGGTTTCATGGTCCGGGGGAAGTGTTTTCAGAGGGACGGATCATCGCCGCACCGCAGATGATGGCGTGCGCAGCCGGCGCCAGTCGACGGCGAGCAGTCCGGCCATCACGATGACGCCCATGCCACTCAGCGTTCCTCCGTCCGGGAAGTCGCCGAAGACCAGCCAGGCGAGCGCGGTTGACCACACCAGCTGCACGTAGACGAAAGGCGCCAGCGCCATGGGCGAGGCATGTTCCACGGCGCGGATCAGCAGGAAGTGTCCCAGACCGCCCAGAGTGCCGATGGCGGTGATGAACAGCCACTGCACCGGCGTCGGCGTCTGCCAGGTGAAGGGCAGGGGCAGGGTGGTGGCCACAGCGCCCACCAGGGCGGTGAAGAACAGCGTGGTCATCGGATCGTCGCGGCCCGCCACCTTGCGGGTGGCGATCTGGTAGAGGCTGAAGAACACGGCGGTGAGCAGGGGCAGTGCCACCGTCGGGCTGAACACCGCGCCGCCGGGGCGGATGATGATCAGCACGCCGGTGAAGCCGAGCACCACGGCCAGCCACTGCCGCGGGCCGACCCGTTCCTTCAGCAGCGGGCCGGACAGCGCCGTCACCACCACCGGCCCGACGAAGCTGATGGCGGCGGCCTCGGCCAGCGGCAGGTAGATCAGCGACAGATAGAAGAACACCGTCGAGCTGACCAGCAGCAGGCCGCGTGTGATCTGCAGCACCGGGTGGCGGGTGCGCACCAGCCCCAGGCCCATGCGCGGGCCGAACACCGCCACCATGAAGGCGCTCTGGATGAAATAGCGTGCCCAAATGAGCGGCGGGATGGGATAGCTGCGCAGCACGTGCTTGGCCAGCGTGTCCATGGAAGAGAACATGAACACCGCGAGCATCATGAGCCCGACCCCGCGCAGCAGATGCCCCTGGCGCTGGGGCATCAGGGCAGTGGCTTGCCGGCGTCGGGGGGCAGCACCTCACGGCCGGCGAACACCGCCCGGTCGCCGAGGCTTTCCTCGAGGCGCAGCGCCTCGTTCCACTTGCACATGCGCTCCGAGCGGGCGAACGAGCCCACCTTGAGCTGGCCCGCGTTCCAGCCGGTGGCCAGATGCACGATGGTCACGTCCTCGGTCTCGCCGGATCGGGCGGACACGATGGTGCCGAAGTCCGCCGCCATGCCAGCCTCGAAGGCGGCGTGTGTCTCGGTGACCGTGCCGGCCTGATTGGGCTTGATCAGGACGGCGTTGCAGGCGCGCGAGCGCGCGGCCTCGCGGACCCGTTCGGCATTGGTCACGAGGAAGTCGTCGCCGATGACCTGGATGCGGTGTCCGGCCACCGCGGTGAAGGCGCGCATGCCGTCCGGGTCGTCCTCCGCGAGGGGGTCCTCCACCGAGGCGATAGGGTAGCGGCGGCACCAGTCGAGCAGCATCTCGATCATGCCGTCGCGGTCCATCTGCTGGCGTTCCAGCCCCAGGGTGTAGCGGCCGTCGGCACCGAACTCCGAGGCGGCGACGTCCAGCGAGATCGCGACATCGTCCCCCGGCGTGAAGCCGGCGCGCTCGATGGCGCGCACCAGCAGGCCCAGGGCCTCCTCGTTGGAGTCGAACGCAGGCCAGAAGCCCCCCTCGTCGGCCACCCCCTGGAGCCTGCCTGCCTCCTGCATGAGCAGCCCCGCTGCGCGGTACACCTCGGCCGTCATGTCCAGCGCCTGCGCAAAGCTGCGCGCCCCCAGGGGCATGACCATGAAGTCCTGGATGTCGACGCGGCGGCCGGCATGGGCACCGCCGCCGAAGATCTGGATCTCGGGCAGCGGCAGCCGCACCGGACGGTCGTGGGCAAGATGCGCATACAAGGGCAGGCCGGCGCCGGCCGCCGCCGCGTGCAGTACCGCCATGGACACTGCGATGGTGGCATTGCCTCCCAGCCGACCTTTGGTAGGCGTGCCGTCCAGTGCGATGAGCGCAGCGTCCACGGCGCGCTGGTCGGTGGCATCCATGCCGGTCAGGCGCGCGGCGATGTCGCCGTTGACATGGCCCACGGCCAGGGACACGTCCATCCCTCCCAGCCCGGGGCCGCCATCGCGCAGGTCGATGGCCTCATGGGTGCCGCGCGATGCACCGGCGGGGGCAATGGCGCGCCCGATGGCGCCGCCACGCAGCCGCACTTCCGCCTCGACGGTCGGGCGGCCGCGAGAGTCCCACACCCGCCTGCCGCGGATGCTGGTGATCGATGTGTTGGTCATGTTCCTTTGATCGGGCTTGGGGGTGCCTCGCAGCGCAACTGCTGGCCGCCGAGTCCGATCTCGGTGCGCCACGCTTCGCTGATGTGCGAGAGCAGATCCACGGGTTGATGCAGCAACTGGATGGCCACGCGTCTGACCTTGTCGCGATCCGCCTCGGAGGTGACGTACTCGACCGGGGACTTGCCGTCCACCCGCGCCAGGAACAGGCCTGGCAGCAGGTGCGCCACGCGGCGCTGCAGTTCCGCCGCCGGTTCCCAGGTGACGTGCGCCAGGTAGGTGCCGCACAGCGCCGCGTAGCAGTCGAGGTAGCGGGCCCACCACTGCGGCCGCCACAGGCACTTGAGCAGCAGGTGGTTCAGGCAGAACGCGAGGTCGAAGGCGGGGTCGCCGTACCAGGCGCACTCGGCGTCGAGAAACACCGGCCCGGCAGGACCCACGAGAATGTTCTTCGGGCTCACGTCGCCGTGCACCAGGGTGCGCCTGGTGCTTGCCGTGACGTCGGCCAGATGTGCCAGGCGCGCCGCCACCTCGGGGTGGGCACGCGCGGTGGCCAGCAGGTAGGGCTCGAGACGGATGGGGTGGAAGATGTGGTCGGTGGCAAAGGCCGCCGCCACCGACGCATCGCCGGCCGTGGCGCCGTGGATGGACGCCAGGATCCGGCCCACGGCACGCGCCACGGCGGGATCCACCACGCCGTCGCGCAACTGGTTCTTCCACACCGGGTGCTGGTCCGGGTCGAGCCAGGACATCGCGAACATGCCGGCTGCGGCGTCCTCTCCCAGGATGGCGGGTACCGCCCCCGGAACGATGGCGCCCGCCACGCGCATCCATTGGACTTCCCAGCGGTTGCGTTCCACCGGTGCGCGCCATTCGGCCTGCACCTTGAGTTGCGGCAGGGCGCGCTTCACGCAGGCCGAGCCCCGCGGCCAGGTGGCGCGCATGATGTCCGAGGAGACGCCACCGGCCAGCGGCTCGAGGCTGAGCGGCTCCTGCGCGTCCAGCAGGCCCATGCGCTCCATTGCCGATCGAAATGCCAGTTTCTGCTCGTCCACGGTGAGGACTGACGTGTATGCTGATCCGCGGCGGTGACGGCCCGACGGTCTCCAGGAAGTCTTCTCCGAATCTAGCACACCATGCCTGACATGATCCTCGCCCTGGACCAGGGCACTACCAGTTCCAGGGCTCTCGTCATCGATCGAGAGGGCGCCATCCGCGGCCTGGGACAGCGCGAGCTGCCCCAGGTCTATCCGCAACCCGGGTGGGTCGAGCAGGACCCCGAGGTCATCTGGGCCACGCAGCTGTCCACCGCACGCGAAGCGCTGTCCCACGCGGGTTGCACGGCCGCCGACATCGCTGCGATCGGCATCACCAGCCAGCGTGAAACCACCATCGTGTGGGACCGCGTCACCGGCTGGCCCGTGGCCAACGCCATCGTCTGGCAGGACCGCCGCACCGGTGAGGCCTGCGCCGCCTTGCGGGCTGCCGGTCTGGAGCCCTTGTTCCGCGAGCGGACCGGTCTGGTGCTCGACCCCTATTTTTCCGGCACCAAGCTGCGCTGGATCCTGGACACCGTCCCGGACGCGCGCGCCCGCGCCGAGGCCGGCGACTTGCTGTTCGGCACCGTGGATTCCTGGCTTGCGTGGAAGCTCACCGGCGGTCGCGCCCACGTCACCGACGCCAGCAACGCGTCGCGGACGCTGATGTACGACATCGTCGCCGGTGCCTGGTCCGACGATCTGCTGGCCGCCCTCGATGTGCCGCGGGCGATGCTGCCCCGGGTCGTCGCGACCGGTGGCGTGTTCGGAGAGACGGTGCCGGAACTGTTCGGCGTGCCCATCCCCATCGCCGGCATGGCGGGCGACCAGCAGGCGGCCCTGTTCGGTCAGCGCTGCGTCCGGCCCGGACAGGTGAAGAACACCTACGGCACGGGCTGCTTCATGCTCATGCATACCGGCGACAGGCTGCCGCGCTCGCGCCATGCGCTGCTCTCCACGGTCGCGTGGACCCGCGCCGGAAGCACCGAATACGCCCTGGAGGGTAGCGTGTTCGTGGCCGGTGCGGTGGTGCAGTGGCTCCGCGACGGGCTGGGCATCATCGCCAGCGCGTCCGAGGTGGAGTCGCTGGCGCGCTCGGTGCCCGACAACGGCGGGGTGCATTTCGTGCCGGCCTTCACCGGGCTCGGGGCGCCGCACTGGCAGCCTGAAGCCCGCGGCACCCTCTCCGGGCTCTCCCGCGGCAGCACGCGCGGCCATGTCGCGCGCGCCGCCCTCGAGGGCATCGCCTTCCAGACCGCCGACATCCTGGCGTGCATGCAGGCCGATGCCGGCGTGCCGCTGCGCGAATTGCGCGTCGACGGCGGCGCGACCCGCAACGATTTGCTGATGCAATTCCAGGCGGACATTCTTGGCGTGCCCGTGGTGCGCTCGGCGAGCCCCGAGTCCACGGGCCTGGGTGCGGCGTTCCTGGCCGGGCGCGCGGTCGGCCTGTGGGGCGACGACGACAGCCTGGATGCGCTGTGGCGCGCCGACCGGGTGTTCGAACCGGCCATGGCGCAGGATCGGGCGCTTGCGCTCGAGGCAGCCTGGCGAAGGGCGGTGGAGCGGGCGCTGCTGGTGTGAACCGGCTGCGAGCGGCGGCGCCGGCCCGTGACGGGTGCGAGCCGGCTGTGGGGCTGCCGGGTTGGTTCAGGGGCAGTTGCCCTCGCAGCGCACCAGGCGCTCGGCGCAGGTGGCGCGCTCGAACACGGCGGCAAGGTCCGGGTCGCCGTCCACGCCCCGGTGGAGCATGACGGCGTTGTTGCATTGCCGCTGGCTCGTGAGCCAGCGCGGCTCGCCCAGCCAGTTCACCCGGGTGCAGCCATGCTCGCCTTCGCCGAATCGCACGCCGATCTCGTAGGTCGCGCAGCGGAAGCCGGCGTGGCGCACCCAGATCTCGATGCCGAACTTGCCGTTGCTGCCCAGCCAGGCGCTGCCGGCGTCACGCCCGAAGCTGAATTCCTTGCGTTCCGGTGGCGCGCCCGGCGTGAGCGAGATGCCGGTGGACGCGGGCGCGTAGCGGGCGCCCGCGACACCCTGTTGCGCAGCGCAGTCGAGGGCCGGGGTGGTCAGGGCGGCGACGAGTGGCAGCCAGGTGAAGCGCATGCATGTCTCCCGGGGCGCGGATCGCCCTTCGCCCGGATGCTACTCCGATCTCGCGCCGACCGGACCCGGGCCCGTCTGCCGCTCGACTACACTGAGGGGTGGCTCGGTTCGATTGGACAGAAAACGACCTGCCGTTAGATGGTGAACCGCGACGATGAGTCCTCTTGCGGCGGTGCCCTGACAGCGTGACTCCCTCTGCCAACGCAAGGAGTGCAAG